>MDTE01024207.1_pt1 | contig 14897 bp, 13 predicted proteins | sample 811231 | NCBI WGS metagenome assembly MDTE01 (sample SAMN05326651, study PRJNA326480) | marine metagenome | isolation source: seawater | place: Indian Ocean: Red Sea | collected 2010 | reverse complement strand
ACGGTGTTCCTCCTGCTGTCACTCACTTCAGTTCTGCCCGTCATGGTCATGGGGATCCGCTTTCCATCGACCATTGGAGACGTCAGCGTGGTAGGATCGATGCTGTCCAATTTCATGTTCCGCATGATGCACATGCTCTTTCTCAGTGCCTGTGTCTGGGTGGCTTTTGATCCGGCCTTCAGCCCTCGGAACGTGGCCAGTACGCTTCAGGTTGGTTTCCTGACCTTTTATTACCTGGGTGCCTTGGCCATCGGGTATTACGCCGGCTACGTCCTGCTGGTTTTTGGAAAGAGCCACTCCCAGTCTCGACGAAACCGGCGTGACAACGTTTTGGTGAACGGAGGGGTCAGGGGGCTGTTGTGGATTGCGGTGGTCGTGGCGCCCTTGGGGTTGTTGGTCAAGAATCTGCCCTCGATGCGTCTGACCAATGGCGACCAATTCAGCACCTTTGCCGAAATGTTGGTGAGTGATCTTCCGGAGGAAAATGCCCTGCTCATTGCTGACGAGGCCTTCACAGCCCAGGTGGTGAGGGCGGGGATCAAGCGCCAGGGCCTGACGGACCAATACACCATCGTGGACCTCAGTTCATTGGGGCTTCTGTTCTACCGCAATTTAATTCGCGCTGAGATCGTTGAGAAGTGGGAGGCGGCCTTCGAAGGGGAGGGAGTGCCCGAACAGTTGGGAGTGGTGTCGATGCTCCAGGTGCTCGCGAAGGTCGTCTCACAAAGTCCGGTGTTCTATTTGAATTCGAGCTTTGGGGTTTATTTTGAGGTGTTCTATCCGAGGCAGAGGGGATTGGTGACCCAGTTGGTTCCCTATGTTGAGGGAGACGTGGTTCCGCCGCCGGTTCCTGACGCGTTGATTGTCTCGAACCAGGAGTTTTGGTCGGAGATGGGTGAGAGGATGCCCCAATTGGCGTCGAGCATTCGCAAGGGGGAGTATGACAGCCAGGTGATGGGGGGCTGGGTGTCCCGGGAGCTGAACGTTTGGGGCGTCACACTGCAGCGTCAGGGAAGGCTTGAGGCCGCCAAAGAGGCGTTTGATCAGGCATGGCGCTGGAACCCCGAGAATCTATGCGTCGATGTCAACCTTCGTCAGAACCAGGTCCTGTTGTCGGCGGAAGGAACTGAGGGGAGAGACGTGGGCCTGTCCGACAAAGAAATGCAGGTGGTTCGGGAGAGTTATGGCACCGTGGAGCAGCTGCTCTCCCGCAACGGGCCGATTGATGAAGCCGCCTTCCTGAAACAACTGGCAGACGAATTTGGTCAGGGCCAGAACCATCGGCAGGCGCTTTTGAATTATCAGCGTTCTGCCGCCCTGAGCAGGACCAATCTCCAGACTCGATTGGCTCTGACGGGGAGCTTCATGAATGCCGGTTTTCCAGACCGCGTTCCCGAGGTCGTTGCCCAGATCCGGACTGATTTTCCGGATCGTTCGACGGCGACTGAAAGTGAATTGGTCCGTCTAGAGGCTTTGGGTCTGTTCGGTGAAGGGCGTCAAGCGGCGTCGCGTGAGGAGGAAACGCGGAAGGAGGAGGCGTATGCGAGGGCTGAGGGGCTTCTCAAACGGGCACTGGAATCGGATCCTGAAAACAAGAGTTTCCTAGAAACCCTTGCCCAGTTTTACCTCTTTACAAGCCGTTACGAGGACGCACTGGCCCTTTTTGACAGACAGCTGACGTTGAACCCGAATGATCCTCGCCTCTTGCAGAACAAGGCCCTGGCTCACATGAATCTGGGGGATCACCGCGCCGCGTTGGCTTCCCTGACCATCGTCCTAGATGCCGACCCTCTGGTGGGCTATGCGCGGTTGAATCGGGCCATTTGCTATTTCCGCTTGGATGAATACGAATCCGCCAAGGCCGATTACTTGAAAGTCATCGAAACCGTTGGCGGGAATGCCCACGTTTTCTATGGCCTGGGCAAGATCGCGGTTGCGGAAGGCAACGCGACGGAGGCGATTTCTCATTTCGAGGACTATCTGAAATTGGCGCCGAGTGGTTCCGATGAATATCAGGAGATTACCGAAGAGTTGAATCACCTCAAAACCCAGCCCTAGCGTGCTGCGATATGAGCAAGCTGCGTATCGGTCTTTTCTCGAGGGAAGGCAGATTCTTCGCCTCAGAAAACCTGAAGCTTCTGCAGGCTTTCTGGAGGAGGCATCGAACGGGCGTACGAACGGGGCTGGAATTCTCGATGATGGACCGGGGCGTGTCGGGTGGGGTGGAGGTGAGTGACTCAGGAACGGGGTAATGCGTTTCATCGGAGGCATCATCGAAAAGCTGCAGCGCCATCCGAAGCGGGTGGTTTTTCCAGAAGGGCACGAACCTCGCGTGTTGCAGGCCGCGCGCCAGTTTTATTCGCTTCGCCTCGGGGCGCCAATCCTGTTGGGCGACCGGACGACCATCAAGGCGCTCGCCGCGGAATTAGGAATCAATCTCAAGGGAATCCGGGTGATCAATCCGGTGGACAGCAGCGACTTGACGAATTTTTGCGAGCGATATGTTGAGCTTCGTCGCAGCCGGGGCATTCACATGGAAGAAGCGCGTTCGGTCATGGTGCAGCCCAATTATTTTGGTGCCATGATGATGGCGATGCATCAGGTGGATGGATTTGTTTCGGGCACGAGTGACGTCTCCGGTTCCGTCCTTCGATCGCTTTTCCAGATTGTCAAGGTCGCGCCCCAGCAGTCCACCGCTTCCAGCTGCATGATCATGGAACTCGATGACACCCGGTTCGGCGAAGACGGAGTGTTATTCATGGCAGATTGCGGGGTCATTCCCGACCCCTCGGTTGAGCAGTTGGCTGATATCGCGGTGTCGACGGCCCAGTTGGCTCACCACCTTCGTGGGACGCGCCCTCGAGTGGCCATGCTATCCTATTCCACGAAGGGAAGTGCCACGCAGGGGGCTGTGGCGCGGATTCAGGCCGCGACGACACTCGCTCGTGAGCGGGCCCAGCGAATGGAACTGGAAGCCGATTTTGACGGGGAACTTCAGGTCGATGCCGCGTTGATTCCCGAGATCGCGGATCGAAAGGTTCCGGGAAGCCGGGTGGCAGGCCGGGCGAACGTCCTCATTTTTCCGGATCTCAATGCAGGTAATATCGCCAGTAAAATGGTCCAGTATGCCGCGCGAGCGAATGCCTATGGCCAGATTCTCCTAGGGCTGGACCGGCCTGCAGCGGATGTCTCACGGGGGTCGAATGCTCATGATGTCTTGGGGGTGGCAGCGATCGTCGGCACGCAGTCCATCGAGTACAGCAATCTTTTTCCTGGCGCTGGCGAAACCCTTCCTGGGGAAGCCGGTATGGGCGTATAACCAGGAGGCAGGCGCGGATGGTCGGAACGAAGAACACGCTGAAGAACTCCACGACGCCTCGGGTTTTTGTGGCGGCAACCCGTCAGAACGACGGGAAGACAACGGCCTCGCTGGGCCTGATGGCAGCCATCCAGGAGTCCCACCCGCGGGTGGGCTTCATCAAGCCCATCGGGCAGCGATTTGTTGACATTCATCGTCAAAGAATCGATGAGGACACCGTCTTGATGGATCGGGTCTACGGGCTCAACTGCCCACTCGATGAAATGAGTCCCATCGCGGTGGAGCAGGACTTTACCCGACGGTATCTCCGGACCGCGAACTACGAGGCTCTGGCCGCTCGAATTCAGCGTGCCTTTGACCGGGTGGCGTGGGAAAAGGATATCGTCCTGTGCGAAGGGACCGGGCATGCGGGAGTGGGCTCGGTGTTCGATTTGTCCAATGCCCGGGTGGCGAAGCTAATCGGAGCCAAGGTGATCATCGTGAGCCGGGGAGGAATAGGGCGTCCGATTGATGAAATTGCCTTGAACCAGGCGCTCTTCGAGAAAGAGAACGTCGAGATCATTGGCGTGATCCTGAACAAAGTGATGCCCGGCAAAGTGGATCAGGTATCGGAGTTTGCCAGAAAGGGGCTTCATCGGCGCGGGCTGGAGCTCCTGGGCGTCATACCCCATGTGCGACTTTTGTCGAGTCCGACAATGGATCTCATCCGGGAAGAATTGGCCGCGGAGCCCATGAATCGGGCGGACGCCTTTCGAAACATCGTTGACGATGTTGTCGTCGGTGCCATGGGGGCCGAACACGCGGCCAAGCTTTTTCGTGCCGGAACCCTCCTCATCGTGCCGGGGGATCGAGAGGATCTCATCGCCTCGGTTGCGGCGGTTCGGATGGGATGTGAACCGATCAAACTTTCCGGGGTGATCTTGACGGATGATTTGCGGCCCACCCAAGCCGTGCTTCGGGTCTTGCAAGACTTGCCCTACCCCGTGCTCTTCACTCGGGAAGGAAGTTACGAGGTCGCCTCTAAGGTTCATGACCTGATAGTGAAGACTCGGCCCGACGACACCGCGAAGATCGCGCTGATTCGAGATCTCATCCGGTCGCATGTCGATGTCAAGCGGATCCTTCAGTCGATTACCTGACTCAAGGGTTCGGGAAACGGAATCGATTCCTTGCTCAGAACAATGCTTCATCTCAACCCAAACCTCGATCAGCTTCCGGTTTATCAGCCGGGCCGCCCCGTTGAAGACGTCGCCCGCGAAAGAGGCTTTCAACTCTCCGAGGTGGCCAAGCTGGCTTCCAACGAGAATCCGCTTGGTCCATCGCCGGCCGCCGTGGAGGCCATGCGGGATGCTTTAGAGGGCGTTCATCTCTATCCCGATGGCAATGCCTTTTATCTGAAGCGCCAGATCAGCGAGAGCTTTGAGATGAGCGAGCGACAAGTCATCGTGGGGAACGGGTCCAATGAACTCATCGAATTCGTGGCTCATGCGTTGTTGGGGCCGGGAAGCAATATCGTCGTTTCTCAGTTTTGCTTCGCGATCTATCCGATCGTGGCGAACATGATGGGGGCTGAGGTGATCACGGTTCCGGCTCTTGACTATGGAGCGGATTTAGACGCTATGGCGGAAGCGGTGACCGATCAAACTCGAATCCTCTTTCTTGCCAATCCCAACAATCCAACCGGGACCTTGGCCGATGGAGACTCGGTAATGGACTTGATCCGGTCGGTTGATGAGAACGTCTTGGTGGTGATCGATGAGGCCTACATCGAGTATTTGGAGGCACCGCAGGATTTGCTGTCACTCGTTCGAAAGGGAACGGTGCCTAATTTGCTGCTGATGCGGACGTTCTCAAAGATTCACGGACTGGCCGGACTGCGTCTGGGATATGGGTTCGGCAGTGAGGCCTTGATCGGCGCCCTGGAGAAGATTCGGCAGCCCTTCAACAGCAACCTCCTCGCTCAAAAAGCGGCAACGGCTGCGTTGAAGGATCGAACCCATGTGGCGTCGTCGCGGCGGCACAATCGAAAAGAACGACTCCGCTTTGAGGCCGTGTGCCGGGAGCGGGGATGGGAGATTGTGCCCTCATTTGCAAATTTTGTTCTCATCCGGGTTGGCGATGGGAACGGGGTTTATGAGGCGCTCTTGGATCAGGGAATCATCACCCGTCCGATGGCGGGCTACCAACTTCCAGAATGGATTCGCATCAGCATTGGGACCGAGGCGGAGAATGAACGGTGTCTCAAAGCCTTGACCGGTGTGTTGGCTTGAGGCGGATGATGGGTGGGAGGTCGGGGCGGCCTAAGGTGCCTCGGGCCGTGGTTCGGTTGCCGTTGACGAACGCCGGCGGAGGATGACTTTGTCGACCTGGTGTCCGTCCAAAGCAACGACCTCCACTTCGAACTCCTCGATGGGAATTCGATCCCCGAGTTTTGGAAATTCCCCAAGCCGAACGGTGACCCAACCACTCGTGGTGCTGATGCCCTCTTCTTGAAGGGGCACGCCAATCATCTCCCCGAGTTCGTGAAGAGGGGTCGCTCCATCGATTTCCCAGCGGTCGATCCCCAGCGTTCGAACCAGGGGCTCTTCTTCATCGAATTCGTCTTGGATTTGTCCCACCAACTCTTCGAGGATGTTTTCGAGGGTGACCATTCCGACGATCCCGCCATACTCGTCGACGACCAGAGCAAAGTGGAGTTTTTGTTTGAGAAGGTGTTCCAAGAGCCGTTCGAGGCGAGCGGTTTCGGGCACGAAGATGAGGTCGTGGGCGATTGCCTTGAGAGCAGCCGTCTCGGTATGGGTGGGGGAGAGGCGACAGAGGTCACGGAAATGAACCAGTCCGATGGTTTGGTCCAGCTCTCCTCCCTGACAGAGCGGATAGCGGGAGTATTCCTCTTCATCCGCCAGTTTCAAGTTGTCGGCGAATGATTTGTCCAGGTCGAGAAAGACAATCTCTTTTCGGGGACGCATCACCTCGCGGACGAGGCGGTTCCTAAGATCCATGGCATTGAGAATGATTTGACGGCCCAGCGCCGTTCCGCCATGCGACATGTGAGTGCTGGTGAGCATGAGTCGGAGTTCTTCCTCAGAGTGAGACGTGCCGTGTCCTTCGCTCGATTTGATGCCCACCCGGGTGAGCATCCAGCTCGATACATGGTTAAGCATCCAGATGAAGGGATAGGAGATCCTGTGGAACCATATGAGGGGCTGAGCGATCCAGAGCGACGTGCTGACGGGTCTCTTGATCGCCAGCATTTTGGGGGCTTGTTCGCCTGCGGTGATATGGAGGAACGTAATGGTGGTGAATCCGAAGAGGAAGGAGACGCTGTGGCGGATCTGCTCGTTTTGGATGGCCAGGCCGTCCATCAGAGGGGCCAGGAGATCCCTAAAGATGGGTTCGCCGATCCAGCCCAAGCCAAGACTTGCCAGGGTAATGCCTAATTGGCAGGCACTGAGGGAGGCATCGAGGTTGGCGAGGGCTTTGCGGGCGTGTCTGGCTCGGTTGGAGCCTCGTTTTTCGAGGCTTCTCAACTGAGAATCCCGCAACGTCACGAGGCCGAACTCAGCAGCCACGAAAAATCCATTCAAGAAGACCAGTACGATGACGGCCGCGATCTTGACGATGATAATGGCTGGCTCCGATTCGATCATCTGTTAGAGGTCCACTTCATGGAAAACGCTTCGGAGGATATCGGTGAGCGAGAGAACACCAAGCTCCTTGTGATCCCCATGGGTGACGACGGCGAGGCGATGACGGGTGATCTTCATTTGTTGGAGGGCCTCATCCAGAGGCATCGAATCGGGGAGCGTCAAGGCAGGCTTGCTCAGCTCTCGCAGGCGGGTGTTGGGGTTGAGGGTTGATTCGAAGAGAACTTGTTTGAGGTGAAAGATCCCTGTTGTGCAGGTGATTCCGTGGGTCTGTTGGCGAAGGAGGATCTGGGATTGGGACGTCTTCCGACAGAGTGCCTTGGCCTCGGTGATGGTGTGGTTTGGGCTAAGGGTCAGTTCCGAGTGGAAGGGCTTCATCGCCGATCGGGTTGTCTGGTTCTGAAGATCCATGACCCGAGTGATGAGGGCTCGCTCGCCGGAGGAAAAGTGGGCGGCTGACTCGTGCATGATGTGCCTGAGGTCGTCCCGGTTTTGAAAGAGCCGCTTGGTGGTACTGGATTTGGCGTCGGACGAGTGAAGCGATGTCAGGGCGGACAGGAGGCGCACCAGCGGTGACAAGACAACAAAGAACACCTCGAAGGGATAGGTCAGGAGAATCGTGAGGCGGTTAGGGAATCGACGGACCAGCATTTTGGGTAGCAAGTCAAGGAAGGTGTAAAAGGCGAAGAACAACAGCGTCGCGATTCCCAATGTGATGCCGAGGGAGAAGGAAGCATGGTGACGGAGGGAATAGACTATCATCGCGATCCATCCGAAGTTGGCCAGGGTGTTCCCAATGAGAATGGTCCAGAGAAAGGGCTCGGGTGAATCCAGGTGTTGTTGGAGCGTTTCGGCGGCTCGGTAGCGGGAACGGGCCAGTCGGCGAATCCGGACGGGATTGAGAGCCAGGAATCCCGCCTCCATTCCGGAAAAGAGGAAGGAGCCGATGGAACAGCCCAGGAGCAGCAAGCAGGTGGAGAAGAGATCCATAGCCCTTAGCCTTTGGGAAGGCCCGAGGGCAATTCTTCCACGATGAGTTCTTCGATGAGGCGGGGCCCAAGCTTTTGAATGGTGAATCGAAGGCCGTGGTAGTCCACTGACATCGCCCTTTGGGGGATGTAGCCGATCAGGGTTGCCACCAGTCCTCCCATCGTGTCGATTTCACTCACACTTCCGATGCGGGGAGCTTCCTTCGCGAAGTCGGTGATCGAGGTCAGACCGTGAACGCGCCAGCGTCCGGGTGCAAGGGGTTCGATCCTGGCCGGTTCATGGGTGGGAGAGTCGAAAAGCGGGCCCATGATCTCTTCCAGGATATCTTCCACCGTGACCACCCCCGCGGTCTCGCCATACTCGTCAAGGACCACCGCCAGTCGCTGTCTCTGTTTCTGGAAGCTGATGAAGAGATTCCAGAGATTCATCGATTCGGGGATGTAGGTCGGCATTTCCATGAGCGAGTCGATGTCCCCGTCAGGATTGAGGATGAGGTTTTGCGCATTGAGCACTCCAACAATTTGCTGGGTGTCGTCGTTTTGGAGCAGGAGTCGGGTGTGGCGAGCCTTGATGGCGGCTTCGAGCAGGGTCGAGGTGGGATCGTGAAACGCGACCGTGGCGAGTTGCGTCCGCGGGGTCATGATCTCGCCGACAGACTTTTGATCCAGTGAGATGATCTCGAGAATAATCTCTTTCTCCTCCTCGTCGAGGCTACCGGTTTGAGCGCCTAACTCGACGAGCTCCTGGTAATCTTCATCGGTGGGTTGGGTTTGGGGTTTGAGCGATGATGGAATCAGTGCACTGAGGATGTGATCGTTGACTCGCTGGGCGATTTGGTGAACGGGACGAAGAAAGGGTTGGAGGATCGCCGTGGGTTTGAGCAGTGATTTCGCAAAGCGCTCGGGGCGGCGTCCGGCAATTGTTTTTGGAACGACTTCACAACCCATTAGGAGCAGGAACCCGACTCCGGCAAGGGTAGCCCCCGCTGGCCACGTACCTCGAAGCACCATGAGAACGGCGACCCCGCCGATGGCGGCGTGCATCAAGGTGTTGCCCAGGACGAGGGTCGCCAACAAGTCTTCTGGCTTGGACCGCAATTGATCGAGGAAGGGCTCGAGGCGAGGGGACTGTTCCGCCAGGCGGTTGGTCTGCCAGGGAGAGAGCGAGAAGAGCGATGATTCCGCAAGCGCGAAGACAACGCTCAGCGACGAGGCCGCAGTGATGAGCAGAAGCGCTGTGAGGGTTGTGAGCAAGTCGTTGGGGGCAGAAAGGGCTTCCACCTCTTAGAGGAGCGTCGATTCGTCGTCTTTTCCGATTTTCCCCACTTGTTTCTTGATCGTTTCCACGTTCTTCGTCAGTTCGTACAGAGTCTCGAACACCTTTGCCTCAACGGTCTTGTCCTCCAGCTTGCTGACGGCCGGGGTGATTTTCATCATGCCGCGGGCAATCTCGGCGCAGGCGGCCTTGATCGTTTCGATCGCGGCGTCTTTTTCGGGTGAGGGCATTGGCTGTCGGATCAGGATGACTCGAGGCCCAGGGCCGCTCGCCCCGCTTCGGTGATCATCGATTGGTGCCAGGGTGGATCCCACACAATCTCCACCACGGCATCGTCGACGGCCGGGAGGGTGATGACTTTCTCTCGGGCATCGTTGGCAATGACCTCGCCCATTCCGCACCCGGGCGCTGTCAGGGTCATCTTGATGAAGACTTTTGATTTTCCATTCGGCAGGAGGTCCGTCTTCAAATCGTAAATGAGCCCCAGGTCGACAATATTGACTGGAATCTCGGGATCGAAACAGGTCTTGAGCTGTTCCCAGATGCTGGACTCCTCCAACGGTTCGAACGATTCGTCTGCCGATTCGATCGGGGCGATGGCTTCCCGGCCGAGGGCATCGGCGTCTCGACCATCGATCCGGAACAGGGCACCCCCCGCATGAATGGTGTAAGTCCCTCCCAGTTCCTGGGTGATATAGACTTCCGTTCCCTCGGTGAGTTCATGCGGGGTCCCGGCGGGAATCGCGATGGCGGTGACGTCTCGTTTGAGCTTGAGGCTGGCTGAAAGAGTCATCGGGGGGGAACATAGCGTAATGGGATTGATTGGCCAAGCCCTCCGGTTGAGTGTGTGAAAATTTCCATGGACCTCCCTTCGGAGCCTTGACTCGCGGGGAGACTTGCTCTGGACTGGAGGGGTGGTGTTTCGGGCCATGGAGCGAGTGGAGTGGTGGATGCGAGTGGAGTGAGCGAGATTCTCGTCATAGGGCATCGTAACCCGGATACCGATTCCATCTGTTCGGCCATCGGTTATGCCGAGTTCAAGCGGCTGATGGGGATGACTCGTGTGATCCCGGCCCGTTGCGGCGACATCAACGATCGAATCGCCTTTGTCCTCCGCACCTTTGGTGTCGCGCCTCCGAGGTTTGTTCCGGACGTCTCTCCCAAGGTTCGGGATGTGATGCAGCACCAGGTGACCTCTATTTCCCCCGAGGCCACTGCGGCGGAAGCCCTCTCGATGATGGAAAAGGGCAACCTTCGGGTGCTGCCAATCGTTGACGACGACCGCTTCTGCCGCGGCTTGATTTCGGTGTTCAAGATGGGGAAATTCCTCCTCCCGCTTGAAGCTCGCGAATTCGGTTCGCGCAAAGTGTTTGCAAGCATCCGGTCCCTCTGTCGAAACCTCTCCGCGAAACTCTCGTTTGGGGTCTATGTCGACCGAGAGGAGGAGCTCATCCTGATGGTTGGTGCCATGAGTGTGGCATCCTTTGCCGAACGGTTGCCCAAGTATCCGCGAGAGAAGGTGTTAGTGGTGGTGGGAGACCGACGGAACATCCAGGAGTTGGCCATTCGACAGCGGGTCCGCGCCGTGGTTGTGACCGGTGATTTGACGATCGACGAAGACCTGGTCCAATTGGCCCAGGAAAACGAGGTGAGCCTCCTGGCCTCTCCCCATGATTCGGCGACGACGGTCCTGCTGTGCCGCTCGGCCATTGGGGTTGACCATATCAAACATGACCACTTTCTGACGTTTCGAGAGGATGAATCGTTGTCCTCCATTCGGGCGCTCGCCGTTTCCTCGAGTTTTCAGGCGTTTCCGGTCTTGGATGCCTACCAGCGGATGGTCGGCATTCTCTCGAAAACCGATTTGCTGAAACGGGTTGACCGCAAGCTGATCCTCGTTGATCACAATGAACTCAGCCAAGCGGTGAAAGGGGCGGATCAGGTCGAGATTATCGAGATCATCGACCACCATCGCATCGGGGCCTTTACTTCCCATCAACCGATGCTTTTCATGAATAGGCCGGTGGGGTCGACCAGTACTATCGTGGCTGATTTGTTCTTCACCCACCAACTGCCGATGGCCAAGGAGATTGGAGGGCTGCTGCTGGCCGGTCTGGTTTCCGATACCTATAATCTGACCTCTCCGACGACGACCGAGGTCGATGCCGAGGTCCTCGCCCGCTTGGCGAAGGTCACCGGCATGGATCCCGATGACTTCACCGAACAGTTGTTCAGTTCGGGATCGGTGCTGATGGGACGTCCCGCTGCTGATGCGATTACCGCCGATTGCAAGGAATACACCGAACGGGGGAAGAAGTTCAGCGTTGCCCAGATTGAGGAAATCGGGTTCAACCGGTTCTGGGAGCGTCGGGAGGCCTTGGTGGAAGCCTTGGAATCCTACCGCGCGTCCAACGGCTATCTCTTTTCGAGCCTTTTGATCACTGATGTGGTCAGGCAAACGTCATTACTCCTGGTGGCTGGGGACACTGACTATCTGTCTCGAATCCACTATCCGGAAGTGGACAGCGGAGTTTTTGAGTTATCAGGGGTGGTCTCGAGGAAGAAACAACTCCTTCCGTTTTTGGTCCATTGCCTGGAAAATCTGGAGCGGGGTGCCCCGTCCCTGATGGCGGGGAAGACGGCTGAGGAAATCGTCCACCTCGATCCAGATCCTCTGGAGATCCAAGGGCATGACCGGCGGTATCGTTTGGCATGGATCGAGGATCATGACATCCATGAGGTGCTCCAGCGAAAGGAGGAGATTCTCGGGGCCATGCGGGAGTCCCTCCGGGGCTGGGGCTGTGACGTGGCGCTCATGGGCGTTCTCGATCAAGAGGGGGGGCAAGCCATCCTTTTTTGCAGCGATGCATCCGGTGTGGAGCCGCTTCAGCTGGCTCGTTTGGATGGTGGGGTCTACAGTCTCTCCACCGAATGGAACAATAAGAGAGCCCTCGCCGGGCGGTTGGACGAGTGTGCTTTGCCTTGATCGAGGCTTCAGAAGTGCTGTCTGAGCCACTCGCCGAGGAGAATCGAGATTTCAAGGAGCTCCGTCATTTCCCCTCCTTTGCTGCGGCGACCGTGATTCCAGTCCTCGACGAGGGCATCAATATCGACAAAATCTTCAAGGTGTTCAGCGAGCCAGGAGGGGGGAGAGGGATGGGTTTCAAGGTATCGGTCGAAGATCCGGGACAAAAACCAGCCGCCAATGTTGGGGAGTTTGGATTGATCGATAATAGAGGCCGGAAGGTGGGTCCTCATGGACTCGCGAAGAACCCACTTGGGCTGACCAGAGCGAATCCGGTGATCCCACGGAAGATGCAGGCAGTAGTCGATCAATTGTCGATCCATAAAGGGGTGCCCGATCTGGATCGAGAAAATCGAGGCGGCTTCCTCGTATCGTTCGATCGCCGCAGGGAGGTGAGGGGATTCGATCGACTGCCGGGTGATATCGTAGAGGGTTTGGGGGCGAACTGGGTGCTCGTTCTCCCACCGTTGCTGAAGTCGGTCGGGCAAGTCGATCTCCTGGATAAAAGCCTTCTTGAGGAGCGATTCCCGAGCTCGTGCGAGACGGGACCGGTGCGAGCGAACCCTCCGAATCAGGCGTCGAAATCCCCGGTCACTGGCGAAGCTCCGGTTGAGTGCCCATCGAACCACGAATCCAGCGCTCTCGAGAGGCAGGTTGAGGGTTTCTCCGAAGTATTTTGATTTGTCGACAATGGCTTTGAGCGCCGCCCAGAGGCCGTGGTCGTTGGCGAGGAACCAGGGATAGTTTCCCACGAGCGACGTCACGACGTCCCCATCAAGGCCGTCGAGGAGGTGGGTGATGCCGTGGGTCCGGGCGCGAGCAAAGAGCGGGATGGGGCCAGCGATGAGGGTCAATGAAAATGGGTTGTCCGTGCGTGCAGCGAGCTCGGAGAGGGGAGGGAGGAGAGGAGTCACCTCCTGGGAGTCATCGCTTTGCGAGTGAAGCGGGAGGTGGGATTGAATGCCTTTAATCGCCCGGCTCTCCATGCAATGAGGATCGTCGTCGCCGGCAATGAGGGAAAAGGTTTTCGGTGACGGAATGCCCATTGAAACGGCCATCGCGGCGATGGCCGAGGAGTCGAGTCCTCCGCTGAGAAGAATCCCGGTGTGACGGGGTTCCCGATAATGGCGGGCGACGGCCTTCTCAAAGTGGTGGGAGAACCCATCGACGTAATCCTCAGTCCCTGATGCGTGGGGCGAGGGGGCGAGAGGGTCCAATAGCGAGAGGACTGGATTCGGCCGTGGGTGAGCGCGACCGATCCGCCGGCGGGGACTCGGTAGATCCCTTGGTAGAAGGTGCTCTCACGGTCGAAGCCCTCGAGTTCTGAGAAAAAAAAATCCCCGATCCGGCCTCGATTGAGGATCGGTCGGATATGAGGGAGGGCGAGGAGCCCTTTTATCTCAGAGGCAAAGCAAAACCCTGCGGAGGAGGAGGTGAAATAAAGCGGTCGGGCGCCGAAGGGGTCGCGAATGAGCGTGAGTTCATGACGCGGGGCATCCCAGACCGCGATGGCAAAGTCTCCTGAGAGGCGGTTGAGGGCGACCGTTCCATTCTTGCGGAATTCACAGAGCAGGAAGGGCGCATCGACGGGTTCTGAGTCCGAGTCGAAAACGGTTCCATCCATGAAAAGGCTGTAGCCTGAATCATGAGAAATCAATGGAGGCGTTGGCTCATGATGGCACGATCCCAGGCAAGGATCGATCGGACGAGGCTGCCAGATGGTGTGTGAGGTGCCGCGATGCGCCATGGCTTGGAGCATGCTCGCCACCTCTTGTCGATCGGATTCGGTATCGTGGGAAGGTGATCGTCCCGCTAGCCCTGGCATGAGAACGCCTCTTAGTTGTTAAACGGTTCGAAGTCTTTGAGCAACGGATCGGGCTCGCCGAGAGGCGCTTGATTGCATTCCACCCAGGCATGGGACTCAATGCCTCCTTGGACCCGTTTCACCGAAAGTTTCAAGATCCTCTCCTGGCCAGCGAGCGAGAGGAGGACACAGACCACAATCGAGCGGGGCAGACAGAGGGCTTTGAAAGGGAGTCGTCTGGCAACCCGATGCACGATGAGATGAATCTCCAGGGCCCCATTGAGCGGTTGGTGGCAGGACAGGTTGGATCGGGCCTCAGGTAGTCGAATCAACGAAACTCCGAGCAAGCGGCAGGTCAACCCCAGTCCGAGGAATCTGAGGGCTACGACGGCCAGGGGCAGCATGACTCCCGCCGAGAAGTAGGTGGTGATTCGTCCCACGCCACACATGAGGTCGTTCGGCAAAGGGCTTTCAGGCGAACCGAATCATCTTGGAATCAAGGAGGGAATCCACCAATTGGCAAAGATCGGCCCGAAGGGTCTCTTCCCCGACTTCGAATTCCTCAAGCAGACTCCGGAAGGCGGCTTCAATCGAGTCGCCAGATGTCAGGAGTTGCAACATTCGCGTACCTGACTCTTTGAGACCGTAGTAAGACTCATCTCCCAAGTGGAGAATGACGGCTTCCCCATCGAGCTCGCGAAGAATGACGTCGTCGGCGGCCATCAGTTTCCTCGTGAAATCGATCTCAGACATCCTTGAGGTCCTAACATCTGTTCGCCGTTTCGTCCACCGAGAATCTCTTACAGGGCTCCTGAGTCTTGTTCCAGGATCGCGGGT
>MDTE01071788.1_pt1 | contig 14898 bp, 15 predicted proteins | sample 811231 | NCBI WGS metagenome assembly MDTE01 (sample SAMN05326651, study PRJNA326480) | marine metagenome | isolation source: seawater | place: Indian Ocean: Red Sea | collected 2010 | reverse complement strand
TCCATCACCTTGCCGTGGTACATGACGACGATCTCTTCGGCCATGTTGGCGACCACCCCAAGGTCGTGAGTGATCATCAATATTGCCATCCCCAACTCTTGCTGCAGATCTTTCATCAGCTTGAGTATTTGGGCCTGAATGGTGACATCTAGGGCGGTCGTCGGTTCGTCGGCAACCAGGATGGCGGGCCGGCACACGAGCGCCATGGCGATCATGGCGCGTTGGCGCAGACCACCGGAAAGTTCGAACGGGTAGGTGTCGAAGGCGCGATCCGGTCCCGGAAAGCCAACCAGGCGCAACATTTCGACCACTGCCTGTCGACCCTCGCCGTGGCTCAATGAGGTGTGTAGAAGAAACGCCTCGCTGATCTGGTCGCCGATCGTGTGGAGTGGCGATAAGGACGTCATGGGTTCCTGAAAAATGATCGAGATTCGACCGCCGCGTAGCGAGCGCATGTTTCTAGAGTCGCGGTCGAGTTGGGCGATGTTGATCGCCTCAGCGTTAGGCAGCGTAGGGTCGTAGAACAGAATATCGCCGCTCGCGATGCGTCCCGCGCGCGGCAGAATACCCATTATTGATTGAGAGACGACCGATTTTCCTGAGCCGGATTCGCCTACCAGCGCAACGGTCTTTCCCTCGGGTATGCGAAATGAGACACCATCGACGGCTTTGATCAGCCCCTCAGGTGCGAGGAAATGGACCCTGAGGTCCCGTACACAAAGAACGTCGGTCATGGGATGTCTCCAACCGCGTCATAAACACCGATCATGGAAAGGTTGGATAGTGTGGCCGGGTCAAGCGTGCGTCCGTGAGACTGTGCCTCCTCAATGGCCCGGCGGGCTACCGTCACGAAATCGCTGAGCGAGGAGTCGTAGGCAAGACGCTGTCCTGCACCCCGCAACTTGAGCTGCAGCCACCCGCGGCGCTGATCGCGCCACGTCGAGTAGTAGCGTAAGTCAACACTCTGGAGTTCATCCCAAGTAATTGCCCCACCCAGCGGCCCCGCCGTTCGAATTCCGGTGTCCGTGACTTCGACCCTGCTCATTTGGCGCAAAAGAGTCCTAATGCCGAAAAAGGCGAACAATGCAGCGATCGCTCCCAAAACGTACTGAATTATCGGTATTGGCTGAGCAAACACTATCGGCATCCCTGCAAGAATCAATCCCGTCGTCGCCCGTGCGTAATCACGAAGGAGCGTCGCCGGGGGATAGCGATGCCAACTCACGTTGCGATCCGAAAGATATCGGCTGCTGACAGCCAACGGACCCCGCTTCGATGGCGTGTCGATGCTATGAGTTTGTTGAGGAACCACCAGCAGTCTTCATCGAAATCAAGGTGATGGGTCATGATTCCGGTAGCTTCGGCAGCATCAGCGCTACCTGCTCGCTTTGCGGAGAGGTGGCCGACAAGTTGGTCAAGCGTTGCGGCTTCGCCGCGAAAGGAGCGCTTACGCGAGTCGTACAAGTCTACATGGACGTTGGTGACGGCTAGATTGTGCTCGCGAGCAGCATTGCGGTTGCCGAGACCCGAAAACCCTCCAAACCCCGTTTCCGCGAGCCGTTTCTTCAGCGACGGCGCTATCCGGTTCCAGGGCGGTACGAACACGGCTATAGCTTGGGGGCCGAATATCTTTTGAACAAGACGCAGGGCCTCGCGCCACTCTATGGCGACCGCCGATGAGTCACGGAAGTGCGAATACTCTGTTTTGCGCTCTGCGGGGCCGGAATGATCGGTATGGGCGTAGCCGTGCACGAGGACGCCAGCCTCCTGGAGGTCGGCAATTAGCTCGGCAGCTTCCGTAGTCGCAAGGGTTGGGATGGTGGCAAAACTCGCTGGTATGTCGTGACTAATGCAGATCTCGACGAGACGTTTCAGTGCCGGCGCTGCGGCGCCGGCGTCGTCGTCGCGCAACCAGAACTCGACAGTCGTACCCGCCTCACCCCAGGCGTCAAGTTCGGCGGCTAGGTCCGACCATCCTGTCATTGCGCTGCCTCTCGTCCATTCGCCCAAGATTGTACCAACCGCGCTGTCTGCTGTGCTCCATCGCGATTGATCCCGGTTGCATCGAAAGCTGATTTAGCTGCGGTCCGATCGATAGCGTGGGCTAGGGTCTCTGGCATCAAGTCCTTCTCGGCGACAACCGTAACAGCCTTGCGCTCAGCCCAAAGCTTGGCGCGCGTAGTTTGTTCGGTCTCGCCGTTTCCGGCGAACGGCACCACAACCGCTCGGGCACCGGTGTCAACGATGTCCATGACCGTGTTGTATCCGCATTGGCTAATGGACAGTTTGGCCTGGTGAAGTAATGTGGTGAAATCGGATCTCGCTCTCTCGACTTCTATACCGGGCAGCACATCGTCTCTCAGCGCATCGACTTGGAATTGCGGCATTCCGCTCCCCGTGAGAAGGAGCCATGGCCGTTGGTGAAATACTGTAAGTGGTCGTGCGGCGATTGCGGCGCGCAGTAGTCTGATTCCTACAGCACCGCCGCCGGCTGAAACCAAGACGTCGCTGTGACCACAATCGGTCGGTTCGCTCGGACGCCTTCCAAGATCGACGACATATCCGGTGTAGTGGACCCGATCAGCGATCCTAGTCACAGCCGGCATGGACGCTTCGAGTCTTATGATGGCAGGATCGGCGTGAACCAGCAGGCGGTCATAATAGCGGTCGAACCACTGTAAAGCCTCGGCTACTCGCTCTGTCGAGCGTTGCTGCAAAATATCGCGTACTGAGGCTGCAATGATCGGCGGATGCCGCATCGATTTTGCCTCATGGAGCAGGGGTAGCAGCTCGTAGCGCATCTGTCGGCGCCCTAGCGGGAACAATTCCGTAATGAGAATGTCAGGTTGCAGCTCACGGTAGTGGTTCAACAGTGTCTCGCGACGCGCGGCCCGAAAGGAATTATCAATAGGGCGACCATGCTCGTCGAGAAGCTGGGAAAAATCCTCACTCGCCCGCAACGGTGGCAGTTGCCGCCAACCGGCCTCGCCATAGTCCATAAACTCAACGATGGGCCCGCCCGAGACTACCGTGGTCTCGCAGCCGCTTGCAGCAATCGCCCGCGCGATCGTCACCGTCCGTTTGAGGTGCCCTATGCCCAGCAGATGCTGGACGTAAATCATTACCCTCGTCTTTCTCACCTGTCCGCCTCCGTGTGTAGCGGCTGATTGGCCTGGGTGAGGGTAATGACGCCCGCGGAGCTGATCGAAAAAACGTGCGCGCACTGCCAGTCAATGGCAACCGGCGGTTTAGTTCTCATATCCCAGTCAAGCGCCAACGCCAGCACGGCGCGTATGACCCCTTTATGCGTAACAGCGGCGCAATCACGACCGCGTACCTCCAACAGCCACTCCTTCACGCGCTCGCTGACCTCACGCGGGCTTTCACCGCCATCGGGACGAAAGTCTAGACCTAGCGCTTCATTGCGGGCCATTTTTTGGCCGAGGTCCGCGCGTAATTCGTCGAGACGCTTCCCCTCCCAACGACCCCAATCCATTTCGGTCAGTCGCGAATCACGAAGTGCGTCGTGACTGCCGAGTAATATCGCCGTTTCGGTGGCGCGGCGAAGTGGACTGGTGAACCATGGCAAAGATTCGGGTCCAACCTTCACCGGTCGTCGGCGCCTCGCTTCAGCTACCACGTCGTCCGCGAGGGGTTGATCACTCCGCCCCTGAATCCGACTCTGTCGGTTCCAATCGGTTTCGAAGTGACGGACCAGTGTAACTCTGGTCATTCCGTGCGCAGCGTGAAGGCGCGGTCGATAGCCCGTCGAAGGGTCATAGCTGCTGATTCCATGTTGCGTTCGCGGTTGACGAAAGCACGTGCGGCTTTGCTAATACGCTGACGCCGAACGGGATCGTCGATCAACTCGATAACTCGTGCAGCCAACGCAGCTGGATCATCGGGGTCGGCGAGCAAGCCGGTACGCTGGTCCTCGACGACGTCGATGACACCGCGTACCCGGCCAGCGATTACCGGGACGCCTGCCGCCTGCGCCTCCAGCAGGGCCATACCATAGGCCTCACCGACTGCTGGCCAGATATAGAGATCGGCTGCTGCTAGCAGCTCGGCGCGACTTTCGATGCCGAGTTCACCGACGTAGAAAACTCGATCGCCCAGGGGCTCCAGAGCAGACTCTACCTGCTGCCGCTCGGAGCCATCACCGGCGATCAGGAGGCACATGTTCCGGTCCCGAAGCAGCAGTAGGGCTTCGCCCAGCTGTCGGTACGAAGCGAGTTTGTCGCCGGGACGCATCATCGCCACGACAGTCAGCCAGGTCGCAGCTTTTTTGAGGCCGTATCGCGCTGCCAGCGCAGCCCGTGCTTCAGCCCGGGATGGTCCTGTGTTTAATCCGCTATCGACAAACGGCGGCAGATACATCAGACGTTGTTCGGGTGCGCGCAACTGCGGTGCTACGAATTCCATGTCGAAGCGGGTGAAGCAAAGCGCGATGTCAGCGCGTGCCAAGGCATCGGCGGTGGCTAAGTGTCCGAAATGCCATGCGCCGTTAGCGCGTTTTGGTGCAAACGAGGGCTCGGCGACGAGGTAGGGAATATCGAGGGCTTCGCAAATAGGCGGACCCAGCCAATCGGGCGCCTTGTAGTAGAGATGATAGGTAAGCCAAGCCTTTGGAGCGTCACCGCGGTAGCTTAGAAGAAGGCGGTCGACTTCCCTCTCCGCCTCGCCTCGCAGCGCGCACTGGCGACCGCGTTCGCCTTTGCCTTCGTAGCTGCGAAACTCACTGGCCAAGAACGGCTTATGTCCGGCTATGTCCAGCGCCCTCAACAGTTGGCGTGCCATTAGGCGATCACCCGATGGCACATCGTGAGTTGGCGGCTTGAGAGGCGCATAGAAAGCGATACGCATGTCAGTCTCTATATCAGGTCGAACTTGCTGGCGAGCTGATCGATTCCCGTGGCGTAGTTGAAATCACGGTAGACGCGATCGGCACCGGCCGAGCCTAGCCGATGTCGCTGTTCAGGCTGGGTCATCAGATCTGCTAAAGCCTTCGCCAGCGCGCTGGCGTCGTCGCACGGCACTAAGGAGCCGGTGACCCCATCTTCGATCAGCTCGGGTATTGCTGATACCCGCGTGGCAACGCAAGCTAGAGTCTGGGATTGCGCTTCCATGAGCACGTTGGGAAGACCATCGCGATCGCCATCGGCGGCGATCCGGCTCGGTAATACGAAAAGGTCAGCCTCGCGATAGCGCGATAAGACCTCCCGCTGCGACAGCGGTCCACACCATGTGACGCGGGCGCCGAGACCGAGCTTTCGCGCCTGTTCGGCGAGCGATTTGCGCAACGGTCCGCCGCCAACGTGAGCAAACTCCCAATGGATATCGCCAGGTAGGGCCGCGAGTGCTGCAATCAGGACATCGTAGCCTTTCTTGATGACCGCCCGGCCCACTGACAGCAATCGTACCGGCTGGTCAGGATTGGAACCGTCCCGTTGCGACGGGGACGCCTCGTTGGCAGGGAAACGTGCAGGGTCGAAACCGTGATAGACCAAAGTCACTCGTTTTGGCGGCGCCAGGGCTCCGAGGTGGCTCGCATTGGCGCCGGTGCAAGTTACCGCCCAAAGACAGGATTCGAGCTTCTCTTGTTTTTCCCAGTCCGGCGTAGTCCAGATGTCCTTGGCATGTGCAGATACGGTCCATGGCAGGCCACGTAATAGGCTGGCATAGCGCGCCACCGAGGCCGGCGTGTGCAAAAAATGAGCGTGGAGCTGGCTTACATCCGCATCGAGCTCCGTAGCTAACACCAGGGCCTGGCCGAAACGTCGCACTCGGTTTCGGGTGCGGTCGCGTTTGAGGTCCGCCAGCCAGGTGGCCCGTGCGTGGGCGTAGCCGGGGAGACGCTGGGCTTGCTGCCAGGAGTTCGCTACGCGTCGCGGTTCGTCTCGCAGATACTCTGGGAGGTAGTGCACGGGTGCGGCGATCTCGTCATGAATAGGATGATGGGTGGGATCAGTGGGGTGGCGCAGAGAAACGATCCGGATATCAAGACCGCGACGCTCCAGGGCACGGATCTCTTGCGCGATGAACGTTTCGGAAAGGCGTGGATAGCCCTTGAGAACGAAGGCTACCTTCTTGGCCGTCGCGGCCATCGACCTAACTCAGGCTCGATGCGGGACGACCGTTTGCGGCGCGCCTTGCTCGGCCCGTGTGATCCAGGGGTCTATCAAGCGGTTCACGTTGACCAACCCTTCCAGCAGGCCAGGAATAACGACCTCTGAGGGCCGTTTTTGGCTCGGCAGTGCACGCAGGGCGTCGCCCATCGCTCGCGTGTCGAACTCCCCATCATCAACCAGCATACCGACCATGCCGAGCTCCTGCGCCCGTGCCACTCTAATGTATTGCTCGCGACGCGGTACGGTACGCGGCACCATGATGGCGCGCTTATTCATGGACAACACTTCGCAGAACGTGTTGTAGCCTCCCATCGATACGACGCCGGCAGCGTTCTTTTCGAGGATCTCTAGGTGAGGATCGAAGGTGATTGCCTCGACACGTCCAAGCCCGATGGCCCTCTCCATGTAGTCGGCTTGTCTCTCCGGCTGCATGAATGGACCCAGTACCAGCAACGCCGGATAAGGCAGAATCTCGTCGGATTCGTAGGTGCGCAGGACCCATTCGATCAAGTCTTCGCCGTCGCCGCCACCGCCGGTGGTTACCAGAACATATGGGCGTTTGGTGATATCGGGTGTGCCGCGCTTTGGGAGCTGAGACGATACGCTGCGTGGCAGATAACCGGTATAGGTGATTTTGCGCTGCACAGATTTCGGCAATTTGATCTCGGTCAGTGGTTCCCAAATCTGTGGCAGACCATAAATCCAGATCTCGTCGTAGAGGTCGCGGAGTGCCGGCACGGCACGTTTGCGGTGCCACTCCGGGGCCAGGGAAGCCGGTTCGTCGAGCACGTCTCGCAAGCCCAGAACCAGGCGAGTGCCGCGTTCCTTGAGCATATGAAGGGTTTCCTCGACTTCACCCCGCAGGCCTAGCGGCTCCTTGTCGACAATCAGGACGTCGGGATCGAAGGTCTCTGCGGTATGCTTGATGATCGACGAGCGCATCGCCAGTGTCTTTTCGATGTCGATGTGCAGGTTCAACGGGGTGTATTCTCCGTTGCGCAGTTTGATAACACCGGGAATGCGCACAAAATCGACCCGGGCGCGGAAATCGAAGCTGCCGATGATTGGCGATCCTGACAGGATCAGCACTGAGATGTCCTGATGCCGTTCCACCAATGCATGAGCGATCGTGCGGCAACGGCGGAGGTGGCCGAGGCCGAACGTATCGTGGCTATAGATGAGGACGCGGGAGCCGTTGCCGCTGCCGTTCACTGCTCGTCCCTGCCACTTGTTAACCCGCGCGGGACTATTACATAGGCTCTGTGGGGAGGAAAACACATTTCTGCGGTTAAAATCGGGGACTTAGCTCTCCGTGTTCAACGCAGCTCCGAGTTTACCCGGCGTTCGTGCTGGTCTACTCTTGCGGCGCCTTCACGGATTTATCTGTTCCTGGAATGAGGTTCAACGTCGCGAGGCGTACGGATGGAACCAACCGTATATAAATACATCATCCGCTACAGCATGCGGCAGCAGGTTGTGCTGATCGCGCTGGCCGGACTCTCATTCCCGTTCCTCTATTTCTTTTACGAACTGCCGAAAATGATCGTGAACGGAGCGATCAGCGGCAAGGCGGGCCCGTTCCCGGTAGAAATCTTTGGTCTCGAGCTGGGGCAGCCAGCCTATCTATTGGGCCTGTGCGGCCTGTTCCTGGTGCTCGTTCTGATTAACCAGAGCTTCAAATACGTTATCAATGTCTACAAGGGGTTGACAGGCGAGCGCATGCTTCGGCGTCTGCGCTACGAGCTCTACAGTCGCATTGTACGCTTTCCGCTGCCGACATTCCGCAAGATGTCGCAGGGCGAGATCATTCCCATGATCACCGCCGAGGTAGAGCCGCTCGGCGGCTTCATCGGCGATGCGTTTTCGCTGCCGGCGTTCCAGGGCGGGCAGCTTTTAGTAATCCTCGGCTTCCTATTCATCCAGAACCCGATCATGGCCGCTGCCGCAGTAGCGCTTTATCCGCTGCAGGTCTACATCATCCCGCGGCTGCAGAAGCGGGTGAACCTGCTTGGTAAGGAACGGGTGCGGCTGGTGCGCAAGCTGTCCGATCGCATCGGTGAGACCGTGCAGGGGGTGCAGGAGATTCACGCCCACGATACCTCAAATCTTGAGATGGCCGACTTCTCGGACCGCTTGGGCACTATCTTTGGTATCCGCTACAAGATCTACCGCCAGAAATTTGTCATTAAGTTTATCAATAACTTCATCCAGCAGCTTGGGCCCTTCTTCTTCTACTCGATCGGCGGGTACCTCGTGATTACCGGCGGTCTAGACATCGGCACGCTTATGGCGGCGATCGCCGCGCATAAGGATCTCGCGGGCCCTTGGAAAGAGCTCCTCACCTACTATCAGATGAAGGAAGACGCGCGGATCAAATACGATACGGTGATAAGTCAGTTCCAGCCAGCCGGCATGCGTGACCAGAGCTATCAACTTGATCAACCCGACGAGATTCCGCGCCTAAAGGGCGAGCTGACGACCGCCAATTTAACTCTTACCGATGAGCAAGACGTTAACGTGCTCGACGGCATATCGCTCAAGGTCCAAACCAGCGAACACATTGCCATTGTGGGGCCCTCGGGAAGCGGCAAGGAGGATCTGGCTATGCTGCTGGCGCGCCTGATCGATCCCAGCAAGGGCAGTATATCGGTCAACGGATCGGACATCGGCACAATGCCCGAGGCGGTGACGGGGCGGCGCATCTCTTTCGTGGGAGCGTCTAGCTATATCTTCGCCGGCACGCTGGGAGACAATCTGTTCTACGGCCTCAAACACCGCCCCAACGGGGTTGGTGGAGAAGATTCGCGCGGCAGCGACTGGATCAGTGAAGCCGAGGCAGCGGGCAACATGACCTACGATATAAACGCCGACTGGATCGACTATTCAGTTATAGGGGTCGACGGGCAGGCCGACCTTACTGCCGGAGCCCTGCGGGTTCTAAAAATGGTTGATCTGGTCGACGACGTCTATCGCCTTGGGCTCAGGGGCACGATCAACCCGACTAACAATCCCGACCTCACCGAATCAATTTTGCGAGCACGCACCGCTCTAGTCGACCGGACTAAGGATCCAGAAGTTGCCACGCTGATCGAGCCATTTGACCGGGAGAAATACAACACTAACGCCACGGTTGGAGAAAACCTCCTGTTCGGCAATCCGATCGATGAGCGATTTGATATGGAGCGCCTTGCCGAAAACCAATACGTACTCTCAGTGCTGGACAACGTAGGCCTAACTGAGCAGATGCTTTCAATCGGTTATCAGGTCGCCGCGACCATGGTCGAGCTGTTCGCCGATGTGCCGCCTGACCATGAGCTGTTCCAGCAGTTCAGTTTCATCAGCTCCGAGGACCTTCCGGATTTCCAGGCGCTGGTTACTCGCGTCGACCGCGATAGCCTCGACCAGCTCACTGGCGAGGATCGGGCCAGCCTGATGTCGTTGCCATTTAAGCTTATCCCCGCGCGCCATCGTTTGGGCCTGGTCAACGAAGAGCTGCAACCCAAGCTGCTTGAGGCACGCGAGGTGTTTGCCCGCGATTTGCCGGAGGATTTGCAGGACGCGGTCGAATTCTTCGATCGCGACGCCTACAACCGAGCTGCTAACCTTCAGGACAACATTCTGTTTGGGAAGATTGCTTATGGGCAAGCTGAGGCCGGGGAGCGCGTTGGTGGCATCATTTCGGAGGTCATCGAGCAGCTGGAACTTCGCGACACTGTAGCCGAGGTCGGACTCGGCTTCGATGTCGGTATCGCGGGCTCCAAACTAGGGGCAGCACAACGGCAGAAGTTGGCGATCGCCCGTGCCGTGCTTAAGAATCCGGACGTTTTGATACTCTCAGAAGCGACGGCCTCTCTTGACGGCGGGGTGCAGACCCGAATTCTTGCAAACCTCACTGCAGAGTTCGAGGGACGAGGTTTGATCTGGTCGCTCCACCGTGCCGATCTGGCTAAGGATTTCGACCGCATAGTAGTCATGAAGGGCGGAAAGGCGGTTGAGGTGGGCACCTATGATGAGCTCAACAAAGACGGCACCAGTTACAAAGAACTCGCGGCCGCTGAATAGGTCGAAAAATGGAGGGCTACTGTGAGCCTTAACGAAGAAGTCGAACTTCTGCGCAACATACCGATGTTCGCGCGGATAGAGCCATCGAAACTCAAACTGCTCGCCTTCACCAGTGAACGCCTTACATTTCAAAGCGGGCAGGAACTGTGCGTGCAGGGCGGCGATGGTGACTCGGCATTCATCATCATTGATGGAGACGCTGACGTGATTGTAGACAGCCGAAACGGGCCGATCACTGTGGCAGGGATGAGTAAGAATGATGTGGTTGGTGAAATCGCGATCCTGTGCGACGTGCCGCGGACGGCGACCGTGCGAGCGACCAGCGATCTCACCGCGCTGAAGATCTCCAAGGATTTATTCTTCCGGCTCGTCACCGAGTTTCCCCAGATGGCGGTAGAAATCATGCGGGTCCTGGCCGCACGTCTGAACACCACCACCGCCCAACTGATGCAAGCTCGCCAGCAGGGCGGCTGAAGTTCAAATACTGCGGCGATCGGGCGTAAGGTCATGCACGAAAGCCGTCTGCTATCCTTTATTCATCGCATTACCGCGCAGCGCGCGTGCCTGAATCGTGCGCACTATATGGTTCGAGACCTTCCCGGCCCGGTACTCGAGCTCGGGCTTGGCAACGGTCGCACCTACGATCATCTGCGCCTGCTGTTTCCGGATCGTGAGATTTTCGTGTTCGAGCGTAAGATCGCTGCTCACCCAGATTGTATCCCAGACGATGACCACTCAATCCTGGGCGACTTCCGCGACACTATCCCCTCCGCACTGGAGCGGATAGGGGCCCCGGCCGCGTTCATCCATGGCGATTTCGGCAGTGCTAACCGCGAAAAAACCGCTTCACTGGCAGCGTGGCTAGCACCGCAACTCATTCCGATCTCGTCGCCGGGGGCTATTGTCGCTACTGATCAATATCTTGAAACGCAGGACCTCAAGCGCATGCCCCCCCCGCTCGCTGTGGGCGAAGACTGCTACTTCATGTATCGCGTCGAGAAGTAGGTTCTAAAACTCGAGATCGACCACCACGGGCACGTGGTCCGAGGGCTGTTTCCAGCCTCGGGTTTCTTTTGGAATATAGAATGCACGCAGTGAGTTCTTGAGTGCAGGCGTTACCCACACATGATCAAGCCTCCGCCCGCGGTCGCTTTTGGCCCAGTCCTGGGCGCGATAGCTCCACCAGCTATAGATTTTTTCATCGGCCGGCACAAAGTGGCGCACTGCGTCGGTCCAGTCGAGGGAATCGCGCAGGCGATTGAGCCGGTCGGTCTCGACCGGCGTGTGTGACACTACTTTGAGCAATTGCTTGTGCGACCAGACATCGTTCTCGAGCGGGGCGATGTTGAGGTCTCCAACCAGCACAGCCCGTAGGTCCTCGTTGCCGCGGCTAGCGAACCAGTCGGTTACTTCGCCTAGTAATTGAAGCTTGTGAGCAAACTTAGAATTGATGTCTGGATCGGGCTCGTCGCCGCCCGATGGGACATAGAGATCATGAATCTCGGCTCCATTATCGAGCTCCACGCTGATGTGGCGGCAGTCGTCGAGGCCACACCAGTACCGAATCCGTCGCTGCGTGAACGGGATTCGGGAAATAATGGCGACACCGTTGTAGGACTTCTGCCCGTGGATCGCTTGGTGCGGGTAGCCCGCTTTGGCCAGCGCCTTCACTGGAAACAAGTGGTCTTCCGTCTTGGTTTCCTGCAGGCACAGTAGGTCAGGTTGGTATTTCCGTAGGAACCGCCGTACCAGATTGAGGCGTAGCCTTACCGAGTTAATGTTCCAGGTAGCGATGCGCATTGCCGGTGCTCTAGAGCCTCTCAAATGCGAATGGGTGTTCTAAAACAGGTGAAAAGTGTTACCTATCACGCCCAACGGCCAGCGTCCGGCTTCGAACAAACGAAACTTGAGCGCCATAGGATGGCCTTCTTCCTCGGCAGCGAGCACTACAAGAGCAGCGAGGTGGCAGGTCTGCGTTACAGCCCCGGTTGCAGCCATCACTACGTCTTCATCGGATACGCCACCATAGGCAGCTGAAACTCGCACCAATTCGGGGATCGACTCGGCCATTGCTTCGTTCAGGTGCGCCATGGCAGCGGCCAAATCCTCCTCGCCTACTGTCTCGATGGCCGCCGCTGTCAGGCCAGCACGAATTTGCTCCTCCACCTCCCACCATTCGCTGTTCCAATCGGGGTTGGCGACGGCGTAGGCTGCGTCCTCCCAATCGGCAACGGCAGCTATGGTAGCGTCGGGGAAGCCGAGAGCAATAAGATATGCGTGAGCATCATCGAGGAGCTCACCATCAAAGGGGGCCCCTAAGTTGTGAAGCCAGACCAGTGAGGGCACCGATTTGATAAACCGGGCGGCGGCGACCAGTGTTGGATAGTCTTCGAGGTCGAGCGGCTCTGCATCTTCGCGGTTGTATTCGTCAGTCATGGCGCCGCGCGGGTGTAACAGCGTTCTTTGATCGCTTGCTCTCGAACAGGTAATCAGCAAAGCAGTTCTTGCGACGTACTCCGATCCGCTGCAAAGCTGAAACGGTGGCGTCGATCATCGCCGGTGGACCTGCAAGATAGGCACGTACCCCTTTAAGCGGCCCGAGATCTTGGGCGATCGCTTCGGAAACTAAACCGGTTCGCCGCGATGTGGGGGCGCTGGGTTCCGAAAGGACCACCGTCACACGGACGTTGGCTTCACGGGCTTCTAACATCCGGAAATGCTCTTCTAGGTAGACTTCGCCCTCGTCTCGGAAGCCTAGATAAATGTGGATGTCCTGACGGAGGCCGGCGGTCAAAGCCATGTCGACAATCGATTTGATTGGTGCCAGGCCAATACCGCCTCCGACGGCGACGATTGCGCCGCTATGTACCTCACGCAGATATGCCCGCCCTTTCGGACCTTCAATTATGGCCGAGTCGCCGGGCTGGAGGTGGTTGCGGATATAGTCACCGATTTCACCGCCCTTAACGCAACGGACATGCAGCTCGATATCGCGTTCACCAGGGATGCCTGCCATCGACAGCCCCCGCGGTTCCAGGCCATCGAACGAAACGTCGATATATTGCCCGGCGGTAAAGACGAAATGTGATTCATCTGCCGGCCTCAAGCGGATAATATGGATGTCATCGGTGGGGCGTTCGATGGAGCGTACTTGGCACGGCACTTTGGCGACCGGGTGCGAAAAGCGCGGCACCACATCTCGCGGAATGAACGCAACTTCACAGTCGGACGTGGCTCGTGCCCGGCATGCCAGGAAGCGGTGGAGGCGGTATTCATCCTCGTTAAGTGCCGTTACTCGGTGCTCGTCCATGTCGATGGCGCCATGCACCAGAGTCGTCTTGCATGACCCGCATACGCCGTTGCGACAATAGCGTGGATACCAGATGTCCTGGCGCAACGCAGCGTCGAGGATGTACTCATCTGCGGCGACCGCGAACGTTTCGCCAGTCTCTCGAATATGGACTTGATGCGACGTCGTCATGAATGCAGTGTGGTGGCGTGACCCGGCATCCTATGGGCGCCCCGATTCGTGGTCAACGCGCCGGCGCCCAGTCATTAAAGTGGGCACTAGGGGATGCTGGGGCGAGAATCGGTGAATACAAATAGTTTAATATCGAGCGGGACGTTAGTAACGAGACCGTACAGGGACACTCGGGTCTGTAGCTGCTGCGCATCGGTCACCAGCCACTGCCGTAGACGTAGAGGCTGATCGCTAAAAACCAGCGTAATATCGCCTTCGTCCTCGCGGCGTTTGTCGAACACGGTTACGTTGAGCAAACCGGGCGCGCGCTCGATACGACGAATGACAATTGGGTCGCCGAAAGACACCTGCTCGCGAACCAGAAATGCCAATGGCGTCGACGACAAGGGTATCCTGTCAACCTGATCGAGCTCCTTGTCCCATAGGACCAGCCAGATACCATCGGCAACGATCAGAATTGGCGTCGGCGAATCGTATTTGAATCGGAGTCGACCGGGACGGCGCATAAACACATCGCCCTGCGTGATGCTGCCGTTGGGCGCTACCTGCACGAACCGTCCCTGCAGCGACTTGATACTGTTGAGATAATCTATGATGCGGGCAATGTCGGGATCGCTGGTGGGGTTGATTTCGGCGTTAGCGCTGGGCGTTCTCGTACTTAGCCAAGCGATCAATATCAGGGCCGCGCAGACGGCCCGCAGGACGACTGCGCAGGGCCGGTTCATTCGATGGCGTCGATGTCGTTAGCTAGCACTTCGCGTTTGCCAACGTGGTTAGCCTGGCTCACGACTCCTTCCTTCTCCATGCGTTCGACAATGCGCGCGGCGCGGTTGTAGCCGATCTGTAGATGCCGTTGCACGAAGCTCGTCGACGCTTTGCGTTCGCGGCACACCAGTGCGACCGCCTTATCGTAGAGTTCGTCGGCTGGGCCGCTGGCAACGGGATCTTCGAGGTCAACATCGGGTTCCTCGGTCACCGCTTCGACATAATCGGGCAGGCCCTGCGACTTGAGGAACTCGACGATCTCTTCAACTTCCTGATCGGATACGAAGGGGCCGTGCACGCGGGTTATACGGCCTGCACTCTGCATATACAGCATGTCGCCGGCACCAAGCAGCTGTTCTGCGCCTTGCTCACCGAGGATGGTACGGCTATCGACTTTTGACGTCACCTGGAACGAGATCCTGGTTGGGAAATTGGCCTTAATAGTCCCGGTGATGACAT
>MDTE01065949.1_pt1 | contig 14900 bp, 12 predicted proteins | sample 811231 | NCBI WGS metagenome assembly MDTE01 (sample SAMN05326651, study PRJNA326480) | marine metagenome | isolation source: seawater | place: Indian Ocean: Red Sea | collected 2010 | reverse complement strand
ATTTTTTATTGAACCTATTTACGTTTCATTAAATTATGTAGATTCAAATTTTAATTTTAATTCATATCATTTTATTGGATTATCTGGTGGTGGATGGACTGCAATTGTTTATTCCTCAATAGATGAACGAATTTCAAACACTGTTTCTGTTGCTGGTTCTTTGCCATTTTATTTACGGACAAGTCCGGAAAATCTTGGTGACTATGAACAAAGGGTACCTGAATTATATGAGATAGCAAACTATCTTGAATTGTACATAATGTCTTCTTATGGAAATGAACGTGGTCTTTTGCAAATTTTTAATGAATTTGACCCATGTTGTTTTTCTGGAACTGAATATACTAGCTATGAATATGTAATTAAATCAAAAATTTCCAACTTAGGTTATGGGACTTTTGAAATTAAACTAGATAAAAATAATAGAGAACATTCAATTTCTGATTTTTCCCTAAAAGAATCATTATCTTTTTTACAAAAGTACAACGTTAAAAATGAAATTTGATAATAGAATAATTTGGATAATAATTGCCTCCGTTGGATTATACGGAATTTTTCTATTTTTTTCTGATTTTAATATTATTTCCCAACAAATTTCTACGTTCAAATATGAATTTCTTCCAATAATTCTAGCTCTTGTATCTCTATCTTGGATTCCATTGATGGTTAGATGGCAATTTCTACTTAAAAAAAATGAAATAAATATTCCAACAAAAAACAGTTTCCTGATATTTCTGGGTGGAATTTCGATGGTTATCACGCCCGGCCATGTTGGTGAATTAATAAAATCACAATTAATGAAAACCGGTTATAATATTCCAAGAACAAAAACTGCCCCGATTATATTTATAGAAAAATTTTATGATCTAACTGGTGCCATCATAGCATCAATTATTGGAATTATAATACTAGGAATGGATGCAAATCTAATAATTTTTTCAATATTGGTCTTATTTGTAATCATTTTTCTAATTTTCTACAGACCAATTTTTGAATTTCTTCTTAAACGAATTACAAAGACAAAACTATTCTCAAAATATTCTGATAACATTATAGATTCCTATGAAATTATCCGAAACTCGACAACTGCTAAAACTGCATCTATTTCCTTCGGATTATCAATACTTTACTGGATAATAATTTCTGCAGCAGTCTATATCATTTTACTTTCCTTTGGGATTGATTCAATTACACTTCTCAGAACAATTTCGATCTATTCTTCATCTGTGATTGTTGGTGCATTATCCTTTATTCCTGGTGGAATAGGAATTACAGAAGGTTCTCTAATTGGATTATTTTCTTTAGAAGGTATTGAGATCACAATGGCAATGTTTCTTAGTGTAATGGTAAGAATATTTACTATGTGGTATTCTGTTTGTATTGGATTTATTTGTCTAAAATTTACTGGTGGGCTATCAAGAAATAATATTTCCTAATTTTTTGAAGGACTTTTGTAATACCAACGTTTGAAAGGTGCAGAAAACTCTACTTTATTTTTCATAGCCCATTCATATGTGAGTTCCAAACCTTTCTCCATTGTAATTTTCGGTTTCCATTTAAGAATTTTTTTTGCTTTTGAATTATTACAGTTTAATCTTTGTACATCATATGGTCTCATTCTACTCTCATCAACTTTTATTTTAATATCTGAACCTGAAATTTTAATAAGATTTTTTGCTATATCTGCCATCTTAATCTCATTACAACTACCAACATTCAAAATTTCTCCAATAGCACTTTTAGTTTGTGAAGCTTTTAGAAATGCCTCCACTGTATCGGAAACAAAAGTGAAATCTCTTGTTGAATTTACATTTCCAAGATGTAATTCTTTATTCCCATTTTTAATCTGACTAATTATCTCTGGAATAATATATGGTTCAGTGAATCTTGGACCGTATGTATTAAATGGTCTAATTACAATTCCTGGGAATCCATTTTCTTTATGTAGTGTAAAAGTTGCTCTATCTGCAGATAATTTACTAACTGCGTAAGTTGAATATGGTGCTGTTGGATGATTTTCATCCATTGGATGATATTGTGCAGAACCATAAACTTCACTTGTTGAAATCTGAACAAAAGCTTCAACAGTTTTTGATTTTACTGATGACCATGCAACATTCAAACTTCCTATTGTGTTAACATGAAAGAAATCTACTGGATAATAATATGAATCTGGAATAAAAGGCAATGCAGCAAGGTTGAAAACAACTTCTTGATCTTTTACAGTTTTTGCTACAATCTTTTCATCTGTAATGTCTCCTTTTACAATCTTTATTTTATGTTTTGATATGTAATGTCTTTTTCCAGATGAAAAATTATCCAAAACTGTAACTTTTGCACCGTGTTTGACTAACTGTGATACAACCTCTGAACCGATAAAGCCTGCACCACCTGTAACTAATACTCTCTTATCTTTTAATTTCATTTTTTTATATTCCTAATCTCTGTTTATACCAGTTAATTGTTTTTTCAATTCCGACATCTAAAGATGTTTCTGCTCTAAACCCAATCTTCTCTTCAGCTTTTTTATTTGATAATACTCTACGTTTTTGACCTGATGGTTTATCCTTATCAAATTTTATCTCAGGATTCATATCTGTAATATTCAGAATTTTTTTTGCTAATTCATCTATAGAAACAAATTCCCCGCTAGCCAGATTAATTGGATCTCCTACACAATAATTCTCCATTGCAAGTAACATTCCTCTTGCGGCATCTTTCGCATAGATGTACTCTCTAATTGGACTACCATCTCCCCAAATAACAAAAGGATCCATTTTCTTGATTGCTTTCATTATCAAAGAGCCTAAAGCATGTGCTGTTTCAAGATCATCACTATCTCTAGGACCATAAGAATTTGATGGTCTAACAATTGCTATATCCATTCCAAATTCTTTGTGAAATGCTATTGCCTGTCTCTCACCCATTCGCTTTGACCATGAATATGATGCATGTGCTTCTGGTGGATTCCCTTTCCATGCATCTCCTTCTTCCAACGTTTTGTCATCATTTGGATAAATACATGTACAACTTGCATAGAGAAACTTATCGATTCTTTCATTTTTTGCACTTTCTAAAATATTCCCATCCATGATAAGATTTGGAGTAAGTGTGCTTGCAGGATGAGTGCTAGTTCTACCTAATCCCCCCGTATATGCTGCTAAATGAAAAACATAATCCATATTTTTAACTACATCATCAGAAAATTTTCTATCAGTCAAATCTCCAGACATAATTTCTATATCTAATTTTTTTAATTCATCAGGGATTTCTCGAATATGTTCGATAATTCGAACATTTGCTCCTTTCTCTACTAGTAGTTCTACTAAATGAGAACCAATCATACCTGTTCCTCCTGTAACAAGAATTTTTTTATCTGAATACATCTTAACCCTTAATTGTTTTTTTAATTATATCTGTAATGTAATCTTGTTGTTCGTTTGACATGGTTAAAAATATAGGTAATCCTAAAACCCTTCCTGAAATATCTTCACAAATTGGTAACATACCACTAGCAAAGTTAAATAATTTTTTATAAATTGGTTGTAAGTGCAATGGTGGGAAATTAATTCTTGTCTCTACACCTTGTTGTTCTAACTCAAGTCTAACTTTTTCCCTTAAATGATTATCCTTGAATAATATGACGTATAACATGAATGTGTGTTTGTTATAGTTACAGACAATAGGTGTTGTAATGTCTTGGATTTCTTTTAATTTCATATTATAATATTCAGCTAAATCATTTTTTCTATCTAAAATTTTATCTATTCTTTTCAACTGTGAAATTCCTAGCGCTGCATTAGGATCTGGCATTTTGGCATTCCATCCAATTTCTACATGATGATATCTTGTATCTGCTCCATTTTTTCTTAAAACTCTACATTTTTCTGCAAGTTCATCATCATTTGTAACAATCATTCCCCCTTCACCAGTATTCAAATTTTTATCTGGTCCAAATGAAAAACCAGTCATAGTGCTGATTGAACCCACTTTCTTAGTTTTATGAATACCGCCTAGTGCTGGTGCAGCATCTTCAATTACAGACAATCCATATTTTTCTGCAATCTCATTAATCTCAATCGTTTCTGCACTTTGTCCACCATAATCAATTGGCATAATGGCTTTTGTTTTATCTGTAATTGCAGATTCAATTTTTTTTGGATCCAAATTGAATGTCTCAGATTCAATATCTACAAAAACTGGACGTGCTTGTCTCTGAATAATTACATTTGAGGTTGCTGCAAAAGTGAATGGTGTAGTAATAACTTCATGACCCCCTTTGATGTCTAATGCGTCTAATGATAATAACATTGAAGAGGTACCTGAATTTACTGCAATCGAATTTTTGACTCCAAGATATTTTGCCATTTGATTTTCAAATTCTTCAACAATTGGCCCTGGACCCAAATGATTTGTAATCACAGCATCGTACATTGCTTTAGCGTCTTCTTCTAATACATTTGGCTGAGCCACTCTTATCTTAAATTTCGACAAAACTATGATTTTTAGAGCTATTTTCTATAATAACTGTACGAACAAATTGTATTGTATATTGTGATAGTAACGATTATCTTTCATCTTATTAGATTTAGATTAGATTGTCTACTGCATTATTGATTTTAACACTAAATGAAATTGACGGAATAAAGGTAATTCTACCACAAATTAACAAATCTTGGGCTGATGAGATCCTGGTAATTGATGGTGGTTCAACTGATGGAACTGTTGAAGAAGCTCAAAAAATGGGATTTGATGTAAAAATCCAAGAAAAAAGAGGTCATGGCGATGCAATTGTAACAGGTATTGATGCAACAAATTCTGATAATATTGTAATTTTTGGTCCTGATGGAAATCATGAACCTGAGGAAATTCCTAGACTAATTAATAAAATGAAAGAAGGATATGATCAAGTTTTGATTTCTAGATTTGGAAAAGGTTCAAAGAATCTAGATGCGGTTGGAATAAAGGGAAAACTAATTGATTATTTTGGAAATAAAATGTTTGCATTCCTTGTCAACGTTTTCTTTGGAGGTCATTGGACTGATAGTCTAAATGAAAGTAGAATAATCACACGTAAAGCTTTTCACGAATTAAATTTTGATTCTCTACAAATGGGTTCAACTCAACTCATGAGTATTAGAGGATTAAAAAGAAGACAAAAAATATGTGAATTAGTTGGAAATGAAGGTGCAAGAATCGGAGGAAAACGTAAAATGAGACCATTACACGTAGGAGCTGATCTTAGTAAACAAATCCTCTCTGAGTTCTTTTATTGGTGTCAGAAAAAATGAAAACTGATGATTATGAATTTTATGAAGAATCTTTCAATATTTTAGATAATGAATATTCATTATGGATGAAAGAAAAGACTAATTTACTTTTAAAATTATTTGAAGGTAAAAAAATTGTAGAAGTTGGTTGTGGAAATGGATTATTACTAAAAAATTTTCCAAGAGAAAAATTTGAATTTATGGGAATTGATTTTTCAAAAGGCAATCTTGAACACGCAAAGAAAAAAAATCCCGACTTAAGTTTTTTCCAAGCAGATCTAACAAAAGAATCATCTTGGACAGAATATAAAAATAAATTTGATACTGTTTTATGTTCGGAGGTTATAGAACATATCCAAGATGATAACTTAGCATTACATATTTTGAATTCATTGCTTAAACCAAATGGTACTTTAGTCATAACTGTACCCGCTTTTCCTTCACTCTTATCAAAATTTGATATTAAAGAAGGTCATGTAAGACGATATACAAAAAAATCAATCTCAAAAGTAGTAATTAATGCAGGTTTTGAAATTGAAGAAATTAGATATTGGAATATCTTTGGGTTCTTTGGTTGGTTAGTATTCTTCAAAATCCTTGATCTTGACTTCAAACAATCTACAAATTCATTTTTCTCATCTCTTATGGGCAATTTTCTTAAAATAGAATCAAAAATTAAATTTCCTTTTGGTCAGACAGTTATTTTAAAAGCACGAAAATTATAACCGATAAAAAATGTTCACTGATTTAAATATGATTATAAAATGTGAATCAACGTGTTAGCATCAGATTATTCCCTAAATTTTTCAAAAAAGAAAATCCTATCGATCCTAGTAATAATTATGATAGTCTCTTTAGGATTCAAATTATACTTAATAGATTTCTCATCCTTACCTGTAGAAGATACTTATGGTTATGTTATTCGAGCAATAGCACACACCAATGGTGATTTTTCTGAAAATGAACGTAAGACTTTAGGTTGGTCCATCTTTTTGTCTCCCTTCATGTTACTTCTAGACTCAGACGAACCACTTGATTATATCAATACTGCTAGAGTGTTGAGTATTCTTGTTTCATCAATTTCTATATATCCAATGTATCTTCTAGCAAGAAAATTCTTTAATGAAAAATTTTCCCTTGCTGCCTCATGTTTATTTGCATTTCAACCCCACTTGAATTATAATTCTGTTCAAGGAATTTCTGAACCATTATTCATTCTATTCTCGATCTTAAGTTTCTATTTCATATTAAACCAAGATAATAGAATACGATACTTAGCTTTTATCACTGCAGGTCTTATGTTTTGGGTTAGATTTAATGGAATTATTGTCTTAATAATAATTTCAATTCTGTACTTTTACAATAGTAATCACTCTAAGAAAAAATTTGGAAAATTTCTTCTTGCATTGTTAGTATTTCTTTTAGTCATTAGTCCAACCCTAATCCAACGATATGATCAATTTGGTGATCCCTTCTATTTCTCTCAATCAAATACTATCTTTCTAGAAAATTATGTATCAGTTGTTGCAGAAAATACATCTACCCAAAATTATTCTGGATTAGATTATATCAATGATAATGGAGTTATGTCCTTTCTGGATAAGTTCGTTTTACATGGAATTCTAAATATTGGGCAATCAATATACAAAATTTTATTTCCATACATGTTAGTTTTATTCCCGATAGGAGTTTTTTTCTCAATACGTGCATTTGATCAATCTAAAAAATTCTTAAAAAGTAATTGGATATGGATTTTCTCTTCACTAGCAATATTTGTTATATATTTCTCTATTGTACCTGAAAAAAGATTATTGTATTTTCTAATACCAAACCTAATTATATTTTCTGTTATACCGATTGAGCGACTAACACACTATGGCCTAAGCACATTTTCATTCAGTAAAAAACAAAAAAACATATCATTTGTTGTCATCATATCTATTACATTCATTTTATCTATAGTTTATACATCATATTATGAATTAACAGATACAGAATATGAAAATGAAAAATTATTATTTTCTGAAATAATAAATGAAAAATTTAATGGTAAGATACTTGATGCAGGTTATACATTACAAAGTTTAATGTATGTAACTCTTAATGAACCACCAAATAATTTTAAAGAATTTGGAATCACTAAAAATGTGAATGTGTGGTGGGATGGAACAACAAATCTTAATGTAGTAAATCTATACGCAACAGATTTTGAAAATTTTATTTTAGTTTCTAAAGAAAACAATCTAAATTATGTTTCGATTAATAAAACTGGTGTTAATATGGAATGGTATCCATATTTAGAAAAAATTTATGAAAATGAGAATGATTATCCTCAACTCAAAAAAATATTTGATTCGGAAGATAATGGATTCGAAAAATTCCACGTAAAAGTTTTTGAAATAAATTATAACCCAAAAACATAATTTTTTCTTTTAAATTCCCATTGTTGAATGAGTTGATTCAACAGATTTTGAGTCTTTGTTATTCAAATGCTTTTGATTTTTTGAATCTGTTCTACTGAGATTTTCAGGGTGACATTTGTAATCTCGTGAACGTCTACCATACCAAATTGTCTTATATCCCCACTTTATTGGATCATTTTCATTTATTGGATTTCTATACTCATAAAGGCATTCTTTTTCTATCAAATCGCAATCTTTTCCAACGAAAAATTCTTTCCAATCAAATTCAAATTTTAATGACTTTATTTCATCTTTAAAGTCGCGAGTAGTAAGAATGAAAACTTGAAACTTGGCCAAATCTCTCAGAATCTTTTCTGATGCATCCAACTCACATTCGTAATTAATGTAAACTAGTAAATCAAAAATTGTATCCTCTAATACTCTCTTGTCTTTCGTTAATCGTAGCCAACTTGCTTCTTCAATTGGCCAAATAATCTCTCCTAATTCTGTATCATGATGATCCCATCCTTTTCCTGAATAACCATCATTTCTAAATTTGATTACTTTATCTAACTCATTACTAAATATTGAATTATTCTTTCTTGCAAATTCTAAAAATTTCTCATAAAATTTCATAAATTGTAAATTATGTGCTTTGTTAAAATACGATGTAACATATTCAAGAATTCCAAGACTCTGTAGTGTTAGGAATGACCATGAATAAAGATAGATTTCTTTTAATTCATCCAAAGAACATGTATTATTCTCAGTTGCAAGATATTCGTATTCTTGGATTCCTCTATTATGTATAGAAGAATGTACCAACATTATTGGTGATTTGACCAGCTTTATTCCATATTTTTCTCTATATTCTGGAATGTTCATTGGTGCATTTGGAAGTACACTACAATGGTATATGAAAACTGTATCAATCTTTGTATGCGCAATATTTTCTAATCCTTGTTTAAATGTATCAAGTGTTTCACCTGGAAGTCCCATGATCAATTCAGTATACGTTGGTATGTTATTGGCCCGAAAAGTTTCTGTTAATTCTGAAAATGAATCAAATTTGATATTTGCTCGTTTCATTATATCAAGTGTATTTGTATCAAGTGATTGTACTGCTAAAGTAACTGCACCTAAAACTCCTCCTTCTTGTAATTGTCTTGCAATTGGAATAATTTTATCTGATGAATTCTTTGCCCAGGCTGGTCTAATTCTCTCTGGAAAATTTTTTTCTAAAGCAACTTGTTTTAATTTTTGAGCTATTTTGAAATCTCTTTCTTGAAAAATACCGAAATTTGCATCACAACAATCTATGTAAGGTATTTTATTATCTGCAAACCATTCTATCTCTTGAAATATTTTTGATTCTTCCCATTTTCTTACTTTAGTAAATGTTGCACTTCCCCAATCACAAAATGTACATTGATATGGACATCCTCTATTTGTCTCCCAAGACGAAATCCATCTTACACCATCAATTTTATCTACTAATTCCCAAACTGTATTTGTTAAATATGGTGAAGGTAAATCATCTAAATTATTGATTCTCTCTTGTGGAGATGTTCTAAAATCTTTAGTTTCCACTCCTTTAATTTTTGAATAATCCTTATCTACTAAATATGCTCGAAGTATCTCTTCAAAAACATATTCTCCTTCTCCATGTACAATTATATCTACAAATGGGTTTTTGTCAAAAAAGTCTGTAGATAAATTAGGAATCTGTGGTCCTCCAAAAATTATGGTACATTTTGGATTATTTTTTTTGACTTCACGTGCAAGGTGTGTAGTAATTTCCCAATTCCAAACGTAACATGAACAAAGTAAAATATCACTATCATTACATTCCTGAATATATCTCTCAACTTCATCTCGAAAAACAAAACTTTTCTCAAAACTGAAATTTGTTGCTAATTCAGGTTTTGATTTGATGTATGATACTAGAGTCGCAATACTATATGGAAAATGAATTTGATCCCCATACTGATAATTAAATTGTGAACTATTGACTTTAATCATACCATCTGACCTTAAATTTACAATTTATAATTTTCATATAATTTATTACTAAATTTCCTTTATTTTGCCAAATTATCAAATTTCTCATAGTTTATCTTGAAAATTTTCACATGATATGTGAATCCGTCATCTCTAGAATCATAAATTTTTTCCAAATATGGATATTTCAATTCATTTTCTCTAATATCTTTCATAAATTCTGGTCTTTTTGGATTATTATCTACCAACAAATATTCTAATCCCTCATTTCTCGCAGAATCCAAAAACACAGTTATTGATTTTGCTTCATAACAAGCATCACAACCAAATGTTTCTCCTCCATTAACACCTTGAATCACTGTCATTTTATCAGGGATTTTAGAAAATAATACTGGAAATTCATCTAAAATTGATGCTTTTGCAATTTTCTCATTAAGGTATTTTGACTCTGGATCATAATCATTAATGACATTTGTAATCCCACTAATTTTTATTCCAATTTGATATGCCTCAATTTCATATTTATGATCAATTTTTTTATATTCCAGAAAAATTATTCCAGCCATAATTATTCCTATAATTAATAATACAATTATCAAATTTTTTCTAGTTGTTTTTATTACTAATTTTTCAATAAATGATGATGCGACTATACTCATGAATGGCATCATAACAAACAAGTATTTACTTTCATTAAATTCTCTTGAATAAGCATAAAATGCTGGAATAAGCATTATGATTGTACAAATCAAAATTATTTTTTTATCTAAATTAAAATTTCTAAAAAAATAGATTATTCCAATTGGAATAAAAAAGAAAAGATACGGAATCATTTGCCAACCAATGAACTTACTCATATTGGTTATCCCATTTACAATTTGGTTTGTAATTGTATTTTCTTTTTCAAGTAGAAAAAATTCGGCACCTACAACTACATGACTAACAACTCCATCTGCTTTTACAGGCTCATTTAATTCAAAATCCATAACCTCTACACTTGATTCAGTTCTAAGATACATCATAGGTAACAAAATTAAAATAAAAATACCTAAAGACAATACATACTTTAAAATATTTTTTTTCTTAATTCCAAATTTAAAAAATAATAACACAAAAAAAGGAAAAATCAATAAAAATCCTTCATATCTAATTAATGATACTAATGCAACTAATCCAAAAGCAATGTAAATTTTTTTGAAATTATCACTCAAAAATAAATAAATTGAAATTGTAAATAATAAAATGAAAAGTGCTTCTGGTAATCCAGATGTTGAATTAAGAATTAGTCTTGGCTCAAAAACAAATATTGCTGAACCAATTAATGCGATCTTCCAGTTAAATAATCTTCTACATATTAGATAAATTGGAATTATAGTTGCAGTAGAGAGGATAATTGATGATAATCTCTGAGTTATGTGAAAATCAAGAAAAGTATCTGGATTTACTATATTGAAAATTATTGATAGAAAAACTGGCCATCCGTTATTAGGAAAATTATGACTCTTCGAAAGTTCTCCTAGAATACTTGTGTCTACTGCATACCAAAAATACTGGGAACCATCAAGTGTTATTGGTAATTCAAAAGGTGTATAATAAATTCTGATTAATAATCCCGTAGCGAATAACAGCCCTACTTGAATTCTCCAATCAAACCACCTCTTTGAAGAATGATTTTCTTCCTCTGACGTCATCTTTTCAATATCTCGAGTCAATTTAACAAAAATTCATTTTTCTCACTAATGAAGGAAACTGTTGTTTTATCACTAGAACTCAAAGTAAATGAATTCCTCGGCTGTACCTCTATAAAATAAAGTAATTAGAATAATTATAACTCCTAGAACTATCATCCAATGTTTTAATTTTAATGCAGAAATTCTTTCACTTACATTTTTAACTCTTAATGTAATAATCTGCAATCCAATAAAAATTGGAATTAATATTATGGAAAACTCATTTTGTTGAACAAAATTTATTGTATCTTCTGTCTTCAAATCCCATATGAGATATTTTTCCATGGAATAAAGCATTTCATCAATGTCTCTTACTCTAAATGCAATAAATGCAAAAAATATTAAAAATTGTGTTATTAAAATACTGACTATTTTCCCAATTTTTGTTCTAAAGAATTTATTTTTACTAAATTTTGGAAACTTTTTTCTAATTATGGTATCAACTGCAACATAAACTCCATGAATCACACCAAAAATTATAAAATTCCATCCTGCACCGTGCCATAAACCTAGTAAGAAAAATGATGTGAATAAACTAGAGAATAATCTTTTTGATGATTTCCTATTCTTAAAAATCAATGGAAAATAAAGATAATCTCTAACCCATGTTGATAAGCTAATGTGCCATCTTCGCCAAAAATCTGATGGCGATGTAGAAAAAAATGGTTTTCTAAAATTTGGAGGAACATTGATTCCAATAATTAATGCTGCACCAATTGCTATATCTGAATAACCAGAAAAATCTCCATAAATTTGTAATCCAAATCCAATTGTTCCTAAAATAATTGTAAATGACTCATGTCCTATTGGACTATTAAAAACATTATCAACCATTGGAGCAATATTATCTGCAAAAAATAATTTTTTTAGAAAACCTATTGACATCAACGTTATTCCTAATTTTAAATTTTTATTATGTATGAAAAATTGTCTTAATCTTAATTGTGATTTTAGATTTGAAACTTTTTCATTAAGTTGTGGTAAGAAATCACTTGCACGTAATATTGGTCCTGCAACTAAAGTAGGGAAAAATGCAACAAATAATCCATATTGTAAAATAGAATTAGTTGGTTTTAATGAACCTCTGTAAATATCAATTATATAACTAATTGATTGAAATGTATAAAACGAAATCCCTATTGGTAAAATCAAATTCATTAACGGAATATCTGTAAATCCTAAACCTACAAGAAAACTGTTAACCTGCGAAATTGCAAAATCCATATACTTGAAATAACCAAGTACTCCTAAACTACCAGCTATTCCAATACTAAGTAAAATTTTTCTCTGTTTTGGATCTGTTAACTGTGATATTTTTTTACCAATAAAATAATGTAAAATTGTTGTATAAACTAGTAATAAAACTAAATAACTATCTGAAAAATAAAGAAAGAAAAAACTTGCAATTACAAGTAACATATGCTGAAATTTTCTATTTTTATAACAAACTATTGCCGTTAAAACAGCAATAAAGAAGACAATAAACTCCACAGTTGTAAAAAGCATTATTCATTCAACTCCTCAACTAACCATTCCTTGATATCATCTGTGTAAATCTGTGCATCTTTGTTGACTGCCACGTGATATGGATCTTTCCAAATTTCTTTCTCAGCATATTTTTCGTGTAAGTATAGTACATCAATCTCAAATTTCTCTGAAATATTTTCCATAATCTTTACAAAATATTCCCGTTCGTTTTTTTCCATATGCTTAAAAACTAATTCATTATATGGTGGTGTAAAAATAAGAACTCTGATTCCATTTGATTCAAATGTTTCAATAATTTTGTTTATAGCTACAAATTCCTCATTTTTTACATCTTTGTCTATCCCTCTAAATTCAACACTATCTTGATAAATTGAATTTATTTCGTTTTGAGAAACAATACTATTTTGTTTAAAATTGATAAAAGGATGAGTTGGATAATCTGAACCTCTTAAAATATACTTGATTGATTGTATCATTCTATCTTTTGGTGAGGTTGGAAATTTCTCAGAAAAATCTGAATTTAATAAATAAGAAAAGAAACTTTGAAAAAATATATCTGGTTTTTGAATATATTCTACTACATTTCTATTAAAAAATTCATTTTGATAATCTCTTGATTTTTCAAAATCTGTCATACTTATTCCATAAACTATGACTTTTGGTTCCAATTCTATTAGATGCATCATGCTATTTATCCTTCGAGTAGGCGTATCACTCATATCTGCTAAATTATAAATATCATAATCCATCTGATTTATCTTCAACTCCTCTGAAATCTTATTCACATCTATTGAATACACATTACTTGCTCCTATGAAAAAAATTGAATCTCTTTTGTCTATAATTTCATTATTGGAGAGAATACCATTCCAATCTGGATCATATATGTGAAGATAAAGATCCATAGATAAATAAAATATTCCACCTGTTACACAAAAAATAACCACTAATGATAACAGAATTTTAAAATTCAAATTTAATAATCCTTTTTTTATTTATTATTTTCACGAACAACGTTAACTAAACTGTATAATAAAATTGCAGAAATGAGTAATATCACTGCAATTAAAATTGTACCAGCTGCAACAACTGTTAAGTTAGTATTTAGTCTTCCAATTTCTGCATAGTACTGTGCAGAAAGATATGTAAAACTTAGTCCTACTATGAAAAAAATTACTGATGGTATGCCATAGAATTTCAGTGGGTGTTCAATGGATGTATATTTTATTGTGCTAACTAATACCGATGAACCATGACTGACAGGATTATGTGTTGATGTATCTCCTTCATACAAAATCTTTATTGGAACTTCTGAAATTTTAAAGCCTTTATTACTTCCTTTAATCAAAATCTCAGTTGATATTCCCATTCCTAATTCTGACGGATTTAATTCATCAACAGCTTTTTTTGAATATGCCCTGAATCCACTTTGAGAATCAGTTAATTTCTCCTTAATACTTGCATTTGTAATTTTTGTAATTACTTTAATTCCAACCTTTCTATATTGTGGAACCTCTTTTTCACTATCATCTAAAAATCTTGAGCCAATTACTATATCTGCATCGTGATTAATAATAGGTGCAACAACATCTTCAATATCTTCAATTCTATGTTGTCCGTCTGCATCAAATGTTACTAACACATCTCCTTCAACATTTTTTGCCTTTGTAAAAATACTTCTAATTGCTCCGCCATAACCTAAATTTTTCTCATGGTTGACAACAATCGCTCCCATTTTTTCTGCTATATCTGATGTTAGGTCACTTGAACCGTCATTACAAACAATTACAGTATCTGCTACACCAGATAATTTTGTCATAATTGCTGCAATATTCTTTTCTTCATTAAATGCTGGAATACCTACAATTATCTTCAATTTTCAACCTTTTGATTGATTTTAGGATTTTAGCCTATAAAATATACTACTCAATGTTTTTCCATCATTGCCAAACTTTCAATCCAGACTTCATTGATTTGAATAGAAAATATAATTAAACAACTTATTGAAGATT
>MDTE01178401.1_pt1 | contig 14903 bp, 14 predicted proteins | sample 811231 | NCBI WGS metagenome assembly MDTE01 (sample SAMN05326651, study PRJNA326480) | marine metagenome | isolation source: seawater | place: Indian Ocean: Red Sea | collected 2010 | reverse complement strand
ATTATACGCCCCGCTTAGCCATTTACAACGCTGTCTGAGCACCCTTTTCCGGCGGCCGGCGCTGCGGACGAATGAGCGCTTGCGCCGGTGCTTCGCGGGATCGCCTCAGCCGTCCCCGAGGACCACCAGATGGTGGTTCTTCTTGCCCTTCTGGACGATGTGGTAACGCCCAAAGAGCGCGCCTTCACGCCCCAGCGTCGCCTCGGTGTCCGTCACCTTCTCACCGTTGACCGAAACCCCGTTACCCGTGATCAACTTGCGGGCCTGACCCTGTGTCACTTCTCCCCGTGGGGTCACCGCAAGCCCGCTCGTAACGAGCAGTTCCATGAGCGGGGTACCGGGCGCCACGGAGGAACTTGGCAACCCGTCGATCGCCAGTTGAGCAAGATCGCTCTCAGCAAGCTCAGCCAACCGGTTGCGGAAGATCGCTTCGGTGATCCGTTCGGCCGCAGTGAGTCCTTCCTCACCGTGAACGAGCCCTGTCACCTCGCGTGCCAGAGCAATTTGCGCGGACCGCGAGCCGGGGTCCTGCGCGTGCGCTGCCCGCAGTTCAGCCAGTGTCTCGAGCGGCAGGAAGGTGAAGGTATTGAGGTAACCCGCCACGTCTTCATCCGCGCTGTTCAGCCAGAACTGGTAGAACGCATACGGTGACGTCTGCGCCGGGTCCAGCCACACGGCGCCGCCCTCGCTCTTGCCAAACTTGGTGCCGTCCGCTTTGGTCACGAGCGGGAAAGTCACCGCGAAGGCCTGGGCGCCGTGCATGCGCCGGACGAGGTCGATCCCCGAGGTGATGTTGCCCCACTGATCGCTGCCGCCAAGTTGCACCGTGCAGTCGTACCGCTCGTTCAGCACCGCGAAGTCGTAGGACTGCAGGATCATGTAGCTGAACTCGGTGTAGCTGATGCCGGAACTCTCGTCCTCGAGGCGCCGTCGTACCGACTCCTTCTGCACCATCGCGTTGACGCTGAAGTGCTTGCCCACGTCGCGCAGAAAGTCGATTGCCGCGAGATCGCGCGTCCAGTCGGCGTTGTTGACGACGATCGCCGCACAGTCAGGGTCGTCGAAATCGAGAAACCGGCTCGCTTGTGGGCGAATCGCGTCAACGTAGGCCTCGACGACGTCAGCGCTGTTGAGCTGACGCTCCTCGGTGCGGCCACCCGGGTCCCCGATCATGCCGGTGGCTCCGCCCACGAGCAGGATTGGCCTGTGTCCGGCCATCTGGAATCGGCGCAGGGCCAGCAGGGGGACGAGATTGCCCACGTGCAGGCTGTCCGCGGTGGGGTCGAAGCCACAATAGACCGAACGACGCCCCGACTGCAGATGTTCTGTCAGCTGGTCTTCGCTGCTGACCTGCGCAATCAGGCCCAGTTGCCGGAGATTGGCAATCAGGTCCCCGGATGCTGCTTGTGCGTGTGCCGCCATGTCAGTCGTCGCCGGTAGTTGATGATGGACGCCCTCGAAAAGGGCGCGAGTCGTCCGCAAATCGGGCCGGTTCAGCATAAAAGGCCGTCGCGGTGCGGCAGCGGAACATACAATAACTGACAACAAATACAACCCGGCGCTTTTCGGGAGATACCCGGAGCCAGCCGGACAGCCGCCACACACGAGAGAGATCAGCGAGGGGGAGCACACCCGCACGACGCCAGACCGCAATCCAGCGGCGATGAAATGCACAGCAGAGATGCCGGTCATGCCCATTGGCAGGTCGACGTCGGACTACGCCACCAGGACCGCCCTCGACATGAACTCTCGTCGCCGGCAGGATGCGCTCCGACGGAGCTTCGGCAGCTGACCGGGGAAGGCCACTTCAGTCTCTGAAAACAGCATAAAGTGTTGTCAAATTATTTACTTATAAGATTTTCATGATAGATTACGGCAGCAAAACGTCCCAGGCATCTGTCTTCAGTGAATTTACGGGTAATGTGGAAGATCAGCCCACGCTCGATCGCATTGATCGGTGCGGTCTTCGGCACCCTTGCCCGCGCACTGGCCCGCGCGTCCATTCACGACAGACGCGTTGCGGGTCGAACACTGCCGCGACCCCGCGACATGGCCAGGCCGTCACGTCGCTTCTACGAGGTACAGGTTCCTGACATGCAGGCCTACCCGAAAACCCATCTGAAAGCTGTTGCGGCGATCATCTTCGCGATCACGGTGCTGATCGCGGCAATGCCCGCAGAGGAGCGTCCCGCGCAGACGGTCCCGGTTTCGCTCTCGATCGAGCCAGAGCCGAAACCCGCGCCGATCGCACCGCCTCCGGCTGAGGTTGTCCCCGAGGACCCGTGGGTCGACGTCACGGTTCGCCCGGCAGACAGCCTCTCGCGCATCTTCGAACGCAACGGCCTGCCTCCCGCGGACCTCCAGCGCCTCATGACGTCGGGCCCCGGAACCAAAACGCTTAAACGAATCATGCCGGGTCAGGTGTTGTCACTTCAGAAGAACGAGAGTGGCCAGCTTCAGGCCCTCCGATACTCTCGGAGCCCCCTCGATACCCTGGTAGCCACCCGCGCGGATCACGGCTTCGACGTGTTCGTCGAAACGGTCGAACCCGAGCTAATCACATCGTTCAAGACCGGCCGCATTACGGCGAATCTGCCATCGCTGTATCACGCGGGCAAATATGCCGGGCTGTCGGACAACCTCATCATGCAGCTCGCGCAGATCTTTCAGTGGGACGTGAGTTTCGCGCTCGACCTGCGCCAGGGCGATGCGTTTGGCGTGTTGTTCGAGGAAGCCTACGTCGACGGCCAGAAGATCAAAGACGGCAAGATTCTCGCCGCCCAGTTCACCAATTCCGGGCGCACATACAAGGCCGTCTCCTACGTCGACAACTCGGGGCAACGCGACTTCTACACGCCTGAGGGTGCGAGCCTGCGCAAAGCGTTCCTGCGCGACCCTGTCCACTTCAGCTACGTCAGTTCAAGCTTCAATCCAAATCGTCTGCACCCGGTACACAAACGCCGGATGCCTCACCGGGGTATCGATTACGCGGCACGCACCGGCACGCCGGTGTTCGCGTCAGGCGATGGCAAAGTGATGATCGTTCGTCAGAACAACGCAAGTGGCAAATACATCGTGCTGCAGCATGGCGAGCAATACACGACGAAGTACCTGCATCTCTCGAAGTTCGCCAAGGGTATACGCCCGGGAAAGACAGTGCGGCAGGGGCAGACGATCGGCTACGTCGGCGCCACCGGCTGGGCCACAGGCCCGCACCTGCACTACGAGTTCCTGGTCAACGGCGTGCACCGCAACCCTGCCACCGTCAGACTGCCCAAAGCCAAACCGATCACAGTCGCTCGGCGCGCGGCATTCGAAGCCTCGACTGCACCTACGCTGCTGAAGCTCAACTCGCTGATGGGACACACGACCTTTGCCGGACTGCCATCAGACCCGGCGTCGTCCCGCGATGGCTAGCGGGTCAGCGGAGGACCCTGGCGTTTCGCCGATCAGGCGATAGAAAAGGAGTTGCCGCACCCGCAGGTGGTGTCGGCGTTCGGGTTCGTGACCACGAACCGAGAGCCCTGCAGATCCTCGAAGAAATCGATTTCCGCACCCGCAAGATACTGGAAGCTGAGCGAGTCCACGACAAGCCGCACGCCGGAATTCTCGATCGTGGTGTCCTCTTCGTCGACATCCTCATCGAAGGTGAACCCGTACTCGAATCCGGAGCAGCCGCCACCCGTCACGAACACGCGGAGGCTCAGGTTGTCGTTGCCTTCATCTTCCATGAGCATCCTGACTTTGCTTGCGGCCGCGTCAGTAAAGGTCATCATGCTGAGGTCGTTCACGGATCGTTCTCTCGCTACGCGATTGTTTCCAATTTACCACTGGTGCACGGCGGTGCAACACCTCGCCACGTCAGGCGCTTCTTCTACTATAGCGTCTTCGAAGGTCTTTCAAGCCCTCAGGCCGACTTCGCCTTGACAGGCTGGACCGGGGCAGGCCCGTTCGCCTGGCGCTGCTCAACCTGCCGCACCTCAGGTTTGCCGTTCTTCACGTGCACGAGGTTGCCGTCCACCTTGCTTCCCATCACCATCTCGATGAGGTTGTAGTAGACGTTCCCTTTCACTTCAGCCTTCGCGGCCAACTCGACATGTTTGTCGGAGTGAATGTCGCCATATACCTTGCCGTTGACAACGACACTCGGAGCCCGGATTTCGCCCACCACACGCCCCTTCTCGGAGACTCTCACCTCGGCCCTGGCGCCGTCCTGCGCGATGATGTTGCCCTTTACGAAGCCCTCGATGCAGAGCTCGTCGCTGAACAATACATCGCCCTCGATCTGGCAGTTATTCGCGACAAGAGTCGTGCCCTTCTCGGTCTTAGCGTTCTTGTCGCCAAACATGTGTGGCTCCTCTGTCAGCCGTCGCCGAGCGAATATGCAAACCGACGTTCGAGTTTCTGCGCGTTTCTGCCCGAAGACTGCGCAACGACTATGATCTCTTCGGGCTCGAACCCGTCCGGCAACGTCAGTTCACCGTCTATGTTCTGAAAATAGCGGAAACGAAATCGAATGGAACCGGTGCGCGGGTCGGACGATTCTGAACCAGCCGCCTCCGCCGCGCCAGTCCCCACTTGGCCCGGGTCCCCGGAAGTGAATGCGAGCACCTCCGGCCGGCCGAGCAGATTGATCTCGACTCCGCCCTGCACGTAGTCGTGCTTGTCGACGACCTGTGTCAGCAAGAGCTTGTATTTGACCCGGTTGGGATCGGGTGTCCTCAGGATGTCGAGGCGCTCGATGCGCAGCCCCTTCTCGTCGACGTTCGGCAGCATCACACCCTTGTAGAACCTGATCTCTTCCTGCAGTTCAGCAATCCGGTTCTGCAAGCCCTCGATCGTCACAAGGACCTCTTCGGTGGCCTTTTCGTCCACCTCGCGGCCGACCTCGAGATCGGCAATGTGCTGCCGCATCGCGTCGATCTGCCGTGCATGATCCCTCAGCTCGAGACGTGCACTGTCTCGCTCGCGCATGACCTCGTCCTTGAGCGCAAGGCCTTCACGCCGGCCGTATTCGTATGAGAGGAACGCCATGAATCCCAGCAGCGCAGTGAACGCACAGAGCACAGCCCACGTGTAGAGAGGGCGGTCCGGTACCACACGCATGCGATACTGCTTCGATCCCTTGACTCGCGCCATGTCGAACACGATCGAGAAATAGGGACGTACTATCCTAGCAAAACCCAAGCTCCGGCCCCATAACCACCCGTCAGTTCGCTTACGGCGCCCAGCAGGGCAGCCGGAGCGCAGCGACGCGCACTTCAATCATATGCTGCGGCTTCGCCCGCGCCGCATCGTCACGCCGAACTCTGACCAACGCTCCGCCATTGAAGCCTTCTGGCGCCAACTTGCGAGCCTGGAGTCGGTGCCTCAGTTCGCGATCCTGGGAATCCTGTCGGGCGCGGTGACGGGACTCGTGATCCTCGCGTTCAGGGCGTCAGCAGAGTTCCCCCGCTCGCTCGCTGGCTGCTGGGCGGCGATCACGACGCGTTCGAAACTCTGCCCCTGCTCTGGAGGGGCTGCTGCATCAGCCACGAGCAGCTGGCCGGCGCGATCAGTTCGCTGCTTTGCCCCCTCACCGAGGTCGCAACCATCAACCTGTCAGAACTGCGCTCGCTTGCTGCCTTCGGCGACACGCTGGAAGCCTGCGTGCAGGAACTCATCGAGACCGGGTGTCGCTACGTGCTCGTCAGCGACGTGAACGCGAGATCCAGCATCGCGACCAACATCCTCTATGACGCGGACGGCGGGGCCCTGCGCAACGACTGGCCGCGGTTGCCGCACAGCTACATAGGCTCCGGGACGACGCTCTCCGCGTCCATCGCCGCCCACCTCGCACACGGTTTCGACGTCACCACCGCGGTCACCAAAGCGCAGCGTTATACCTGGAACTCGCTCAAGGGCGGCCTACGTCTCGGTATGGGCCAGCACATACCGAACCGGATGTTCTGGCACGACGCCTGAGGACGACTCCCACTCGCTCCCACTCCCATGCTCGACCTGCAGCCTTGCAGGCCCCTGATCGCGATGATTGAATGCGCGCGCCGGCCCTGCCGCGCTCCTCCTCCAACCAATCAGGATCGATCATGTCCAAGTCAGAGACGCTTTTTGCCAACGCGCAAATGGTACTGCCCGGCGGAGTCAACTCGCCGGTCCGCGCATTCGGACGCGTCGGCGGGCATCCGCGCTTCATCGAACGTTCAGAGGGCGCTTATCTGATCGACGCCGACGGCAATCGGCTCGTCGACTACGTGGGCAGCTGGGGGCCCATGGTGCTGGGACACGCGCATCCGGACGTCGTCGCCGCGGTGCAGGATGCCGCAACGCGCGGCCTGTCCTATGGCGCTCCGACCGAGATCGAGACACAGATGGCAGAGACGATCTGCAGCATCGTCCCGTCGATCGAAATGGTCCGCATGGTGAACTCCGGTACGGAAGCGACAATGAGCGCGATTCGCATCGCGCGTGGCGCGACCGGACGCAACAAGATCGTCAAGTTCGAAGGCTGCTACCACGGCCACAGTGACGCGCTCCTCGTCAAGGCGGGATCCGGCGCGCTGACGATGGGTGAGCCGGATTCCGCCGGCGTCCCCGCCGGATTTGCGGCCGATACGATCACCGTTGCGTTCAATGATTCGGAGCAGATCAAGGCGGCGTTCGACGCCGAAGGCGCCAACATTGCCGCGGTCATCGTCGAGCCTGTGGCCGGCAACATGAGCTGTGTGCCGCCGAAGGCCGGCTTCCTCGAGGCGTTGCGGTCACTTTGCACGGAGCACGGCAGTGTCCTGATTTTCGATGAAGTGATGACCGGCTTCCGCGTCGGTCTTGGGGGTGCCCAGGAGCGTTTTGGCGTCAAGCCTGACCTCACGACGCTCGGCAAGGTCATCGGCGGCGGCATGCCGGTCGGTGCATTCGGAGGTCGTCGCGACCTGATGAAGCACGTGGCGCCGCTTGGTCCGGTCTACCAGGCCGGCACACTCTCGGGCAACCCGGTCGCGATGGCAGCCGGCCTGACCACACTGAACCTCATCCGGAAGGCAGGCTTCTTCGAACAACTCGAAGAAGCGACATCCGGCCTGGTCGCGGGGATGCGGGAGATCGCGAGCGACGCGGGGATTCCCTTTACGACCAATCAATGCGGTGCGATGTTTGGCCTCTTCTTCTCCGCGAATCCCGTCGACAGCTTCGACGCCGTGATGGGGTGCGACACCGGGCGCTTCAACCAGTTTTTCAACGGCATGCTCGAGCGGGGCGTGAACCTCGCGCCGTCACCGTTTGAAGCCGGCTTCGTCTCGGCAGCGCACGGCCCGGATGAAATTGGCAAGACGCTCACCGCGGCGCGCGAAACGTTCGCGACGCTGTCCTGAGGTTCAGGCAATGACGAGATACGACGTATACGGCCTCGGCAACGCGATTGTCGACACCGAGTTCCAGGTCACGGATGAGGTGGTCGCGGCCTGCAATGTTCAGAAAGGTGTCATGACGCTGATCGATGAGGAGCAGAAGCACTCGCTCGTCGCGGCACTCAGCAAGCTGCACGAACCGGTCAATCGCTCGGGTGGCGGTTCCGCGGCCAACACGCTCGTGGCGGTTGCCCAGTTTGGTGGCACCGCGTACTACAGTTGCAGGGTCGCGAATGACGCGACGGGCGACTTTTTCCTCTCGGACCTCAAGGCTGCCGGTGTCGAGACCAACCTGCAGGATGGACGCGTCTCTGGCGTTTCGGGCGAGTGCCTCTCCCTGATCACCCCCGACGCGGAACGCACCCTCACGACGTGCCTCGGCGTGTCCGGAGACCTGGGAGCCGATGTGATCAATGAGTCCGCACTGGCGCGGTCCCGCTTCCTATACCTTGAGGGGTACCTCGTATCGAACGATGCATCGCGCGACGCGCTCTTCCGCGCACAGTCCATCGCTCAGGCGAACGGCGTTCCGGTGTCGCTGACGCTCTCGGACCCGGCGATGGTCGAGAACTTCCGCGAGGTCTTCGATGAACTCGTCGCGCGCGGCGTCGACCTGATCTTCTGCAACGAAGAAGAGGCAAAGCTCTGGGTACAGGCCGACACCCGGGATGATGCAGTCGCGGCGGTTCGCGAACGGTGTTCGACGTATGCCGTGACCTGCGGTCCGGACGGCGCAATCGTCTCCCACGGGGGCAAGCCGACGCCCGTACCGGGGAGCAAGGCAACGCCGGTCGACACAACTGGCGCAGGTGACATGTTCGCCGGCGCCTACCTGTGGGCACTGACCCGCGGACAGTCCCACACGGCCGCAGCCGCACTCGCGAACAAGGCCGCGGCGACGGTTGTGTCACATCTGGGAGCCCGGCTCACACCTGACGTGTTCGCCGAGCGCCTCGGGTAGGCCACGCACGTTCCCCTGTCAGAACAGACTCTGCTGGCGGTCAACCAGGGACGCAAGCGTCACGCCATCGAAGTGCAGGATCGCGTCGGCAATCGGCGCAAGCTGGCGATGCACATAGAACTCGTAATCGAATGGTGACTGACGGTAGCGCGCTGGCTCAGGCCCGTTCACGGTCATGACGTACTCGACCCATCCTCCGCCAAACCGGAACTGTGCGGGCAGCCCGCGCTCCGCGCGGATCTCCTCCAGCCGCCGCGCCGCGCGCACATGGGGCGGCACGTTCTTCTCATACTGGCCCAGCCCGCGACGAATCCGCTTGCGCAGGACCAACGCATCGTCCCGCTCGCCGGCCTCCACCGCCCGGACGGTGCTACGCACGAACTCATCGTACGGTTCTCCCGCAAACACGAGTTCGTACAACTCACGCTGAAATCCCCGGGCGACCGGAGACCAGTCGCTGCGCACGGATTCCAGCCCCTTGAAGACGAGGCCCTTGCCAGCCACCAGTCCCGCGTAACGCTTCTTGCTGCCTTTGTCTGAACCGCGCACGGTTGGCATGAAGAAGCGCTCGAAGTGCGTCTCGTACTCAACCTCGAGACAGCTCTCGATCGAGAACCGGGTCCGCAGGGCGTCGCGCCAGTAGTCGTTGAGAAAGGTCTCGAGTGCGGCGCCCTCTTCGGCAGCGGGCCCTGCCCCCTCAGGCAGCAGCACGAAGACAGAGTCCGTGTCGCCGTAGATGACCTCGAATCCTTTCGCGTTCAGGACATCACGCGTCTCACCCAGGATTTCGTGCCCACGCATCGTGATCGAACTCACCAGCCTCGCGTCGAAGAACCGGCAACCCGTCGTGCCGAGCACACCGTAGAAGGAGTTCATGATGATCTTGATTGCCTGGGACATGGCCGCACGGTCGGCGCGCTTCGCTTCGTCACGCGCGGTCCAAAGATCCTCGATGATTCCCGGCAGCAGATGGCGTTCCCGGGAAAACACCCCGCCCTTGAATCCGGGCACCGCGTCGCCGGGTTCGTCCAGCAGCGCAACCGCGAGGCCCAGCGGATCGACCAGAAAGGTCCGCACGATCGACGGGTACAGGCTCTTGAAGTCGAGCACGAGCACATCCGAGAACACCCCGGCGCGCGACTCCAGCACAATGCCGCCGGGTGATCCGTCCACGTTCTCGGCCCGAACCACCGGGCCGACAAAACCCTCCCGGTGCAGACGCGGGAGGTACAGGTAGTCGAACGCGGCAACGGAGCCGCCCATGCGGTCCATGTCGAGGCCCGTCAGAATCGCCCGGTCAATCGCGAATGCCGTCAGATTGGTCGCCTCGAAGACATCCCAGACGAGCCGGCAGTCTTCGAGGTTGTAGCGTGCGAGTGCCCGCTTGTCGTTCTCGAACATGGCCTCGATCTCAAACGCCCGATCGTCGACGTCATGCACGAGCTTGCCGCGCCCAAGCACTTCACCCGCAACAGCGTCGAGGGCAAAGCTCTCGAACGCATAGGTCGCGTTGCGCAGGAGTTCGATGCCGTCGAGCACCAGACGGCCGGGCAGCAGCGCGTAGTTCCGTTCCTCCGTCTTCGGCGGGTGTCGCCAAGCAATGGGACGCGCGTCACGGGCCGGCGTGAAGTCGGCGTCCAGCGCGTCCGCCCGCAATTGCAGGAACCGCATGTCGAAGCCGACGATGTTCCAGCCGATGATCGCATCAGGGTCGTATTCGGCGATGACCTCGAGCGTCCGGCTGAGGACCGCTGCCTCGTCACCGACCAATTCGAGATAGCCCGGCGTCTCGACGCCGGCAGGAGGATCTCCCCGCATCACCACACATTCGAAGTCCGGCGCGTAGAACGCGACCGAAAGCAACGTGTCGTCGGAGATTGCCGTTTCGATGTCGAGGGAGAGCAGTCGGAGCTCCGGCCGGTAGTCGCCCTTGGCGATGCGGGGATCGACCATCCGCCTGTAACCGGGTCGCGTCTCGATCGCTCCTTCGACCCGCACCGACCCGGTGATGAAACGTTCCATCAGGAAGCGGTCCGTCGGCCGCAGATCTGCTTCGTACAGCGTAATGCCCACTGCACGGGCGCGGGTTCGCGCCACGTTCAGTTCGCGCTGGCTGCAGAAATAGCACGCGCTGACATCGGCGCCATCGAACGTTCTGAGCTCAACCGGCGCGTCCCGAAAGCGAGGTTTGCCGGACAAGCTGGCCTTGAGCGGTGCCAGATCTTCCCGCGCAACGAAGGCAATGGATTCCTGCCCCGTGAACTCGAGCTCGACGGGGCCGTCGGGCGTGGTAATCCAGAAAAGCAGCGACTGGGAGTCGTCCCGCTCCTGCCACTGGCGGGTGACCAGAAACCCCTCGACCAGCGCGTCACTCAACGACGTTGCCTCTACCGCGGACCTGACTGCCTATCGTGCCAGTCTTCCACGCGGGACGGGAGGCAATCAACGCTGATTCTGGCGCGGTGTCGGGCCGGGAACTATGCTCAACGTCATCCCCCTTTGCTCTGGAGTCCGGCGTTGAAAGACGCGTTGATGGAACTCGAAAACGTCGGCCGCACCACGGTTCAGTGGCTGCATGCGATCGGCGTCCGTGATCGCGAACGCCGTGCCGAGCTGGGGGCCGCCGAAGCGTTCCGGCGGGTCCGGGACCGCAGCTTCCGCGCCAATCTCGTGCTTCTGTATGCTCTCGAGGGGGCGCTTCGCGACACGGCGTGGCGCGACCTCGATGACTCCACGAAAGCCGACCTGCGCAAAGCGGTGGGCGTGCACTGAGGCCCGCGATTACTCAGTTGCGCGGCAACACCAGGCGACCGTGTTCCGGAATGTCGACAACGCTGACCGGCAGGCCGTAGGCTTCCCCGACATTCGCTTCGGTCATCACCTCAATCGGGCTGCCCTCGGCGAGCACGCGGCCCTGATACAGCAGGACAATGTGATCCGCGTTCCGCACCGCGAGATTCAGATCATGGATCGCGGCGACGACAGTGGCTCCCGCGTCGGCCAGTTGGCGGATCAGGCGCGCAACGAGATCCTGGTAGCGCAGATCGAGCGCAGACGTCGGCTCATCCAGCAGCAGGACCGCGTCACCCATTCTGTCCCAGACCTGGGCGAGCACCCGCGCGATCTGCACCCGCTGCCGCTCACCACCGGACAACGTCGTGACATCGCGTCCGGCAAGCTCACTCAACTCCAGCGCGCGCATGACGTCATCGCAAATGGCGAGGTTGTCCCGCATCGACACATCGCTGTGAGGCGTTCGTCCCATCAGCACCACTTCCGCGGCATCGAACGGGAAGTCGAGCGTGGTGTCCTGATGCAGCATTCCCATGACATGCGCACGGGCGGCGAGTGACCAGTCTTCGACAGGGCGTCCGTCCAGCAGGGTCTTGCCACCATGGGGGACGATGTCTCCTCCCATCACGCTGAGCAGGGTCGACTTGCCGGCGCCGTTCGCTCCAAGCACCGCGCATGCGGAGCCGGACTCGACGGCGAACGAGATGTCGCGCAGGATGGCCTTCCCGCCGGCGCTGACCGATACGTCACGAAGTTCGATCAAAATCCGAGCCTCGCGCGCTGTTTCAGAATGAGAAAGACGAAGAACGGCCCCCCGATGAGCGCCGTCAGGATTCCAACCGGAATCTCGAGGGGCGCGGCCGCCATTCGCGCAAGGGTATCGGCGAGCACGAGCAGCAGCGCCCCGGCAAGCGCGGAGCCTGGCAGGACGACGTAGTGGCTGGACGACATGGACAGCCGAATGAGATGGGGAATAATGAGCCCGATGAACGCAATGACGCCCGCAATCGCGACCGAAATGCCCACGATCAACGCCGTCAGGACGATGACGTACCCACGCAACCTGCTGACCGAGACCCCGAGATGCGCCGCCTGCGCGTCACCCAGTGTGAGCGCGTTCAGCCCCCGACTTTGCAGCGTGAGGAGCACCGTCGCCACCGGGATCAGGGTGGCCAGCGCAACGCCCGACCAGGTCGCGCCGTTGAAACTGCCCAGTGCCCAGAAGGTCATCGTGCGAAGCTCGGCATCCGTCGCAACGTACGACATGAGCCCAATCCCCGCGATCGCAACCGCGTTGATGGCGATCCCGGCCAGCAGCATGTGCGAAATGGTTCCACCGACGCGCCCGATGTAGAGCACCAGCAGAGTGGTCAGCATGCCGCCAACAAAAGCGCTGAGGGGAATGCCCACCGCGCTCAGTGCGGGAACGCCAAGAACAATCGCCATCCCGGCAAACAGCGCAGCCCCACCGGACACGCCGATCAGCGCGGGGTCCGCCAGGGGGTTCCGGAACAGACCCTGGATTGCGGCGCCCGCGCACGCGAGCCCCGCACCGACTAGTGCGGCGAGCAGCGCCCGCGGTACACGGATGTCGTAGAAGATGCTCGCGGTCACCTCGTCGGTTGCAAGTGCACCAAGATCGAGACTCACCGGACCCGTCAACGCCGCGCCGAGCACCGCAGCGCACATGGCCACACCCAGGACCGGCAGCGCGATAATCCGAGCGCGCATCAGCCTGCGACCACCGGCACCGGGGGCCCCAAATGGCTGCCTTCGGGCGTCGGCCGAGCCAGGTAAGCGCGCACCTCGACCCCGGCCCCAATTGCCCGATCAAGCGCGTAGGCCCACTCAGGATCCACTTCCCGCGCGGCCCGAACGGAACGAATCCCGGCATGCTGGACGCAGAACAGCAAGACGCAGCGATGGCTTCCGGCGAGATCTGTCAGGTGCCCGAGGTGCCGCGCCGCGCGCGCCGAGACAGCGTCCGGGAAGCTCCCCGCCCCCTCCTGCGGGTCGTGCAGGAGTGTCACGCTCTTGACTTCGACAAGGCATGTGCGCGAATCCACGGCGTGATCCCCGAGCACGAAGTCGAGGCGGCTGTCTCCCACACGGACTTCCCTGCGGATCGAACCGTAGCCGGCCAGCGCTTCGATACTGCCCGCCTCGAGCGCTTCGCCCACCACCGCATTGGCGCGCGCGGAGTTGATCGAAATGAGATGGCCGTCGATTTCGATCAGCTCCCAGGTATGGCGGTACTTGCGTTTGGGATTAGCTGAGGTCGAGTACCAGACGACGCTGCCCGGCACGTCACATGACGTCATCGCACCGGTATTGGGGCAATGCATCGTGACCGTCGTCCCGTCCTCGAGTTCGACGTCCGCGAGGAACCGCTTGTAGCGTCGAATGAGCGTGCCCCTGCCCAACGCGGCCGGATACCTCAACGAAGCGCCTCCGCCAGCCGGGCGACGCCCTGTTCGAGCCGGTCTCGGGACTCGGCGTAGGTGATGCGGATGTGCCCGTCGGCGCGGTGGAACCCGAAATCCGTGCCCGGCGTCACCGATACATGGTGTGTGTCCAGAGCGTTGTTGCAGAACGCCTCGGCACTGTGTCCTGCGGGCAGGCCCGCGTAAACATAGAAGGCCCCCTCGGGCATCCGCGGGACCGCGAACCCCGCATCCGTCAGCGCGGGGACGAGGTAGTCGCGGCGTTCCCGGAGGGTCGCCCGCTGCGCTTCCATAATCGCGTGGGCGGCAGGCTCGAAAGCGGCAAGTGCCGCATGCTGGGCAAGGGTCGACGCACAGATGAACAGATTCTGCGCAAGCTTGAGTGCCTCGCTCTCGGCGCCGTCCGGTACGACGAGCCAGCCGAGGCGGAACCCTGTCATCCCGAAGTACTTCGAGAAGCTGCCGATCACGAACGCATCGTCAGTCTGGCTGACGACCGAGCGGGGCGCCAGTTCCCCAAAGGTGAGCTGATGATAGATCTCATCCATCAACAGGAAACCGGAACGCGCGTCGACCTCGGTGATGATGCCTTCGAGCACCCGTTCCCGAATGAGGGCGCCGGTCGGGTTCGCCGGGGATGCGAGGAGCACCCCCCGGGTCCGCTCGTCCCAATACTCGCGAACGAGCGACTCGTTCAGCTGATAGTCGTCTTCCGGAGCAACCGGAATCAGCCGCCCCTCCGCCCCGAGTGTTTGCAGGAAATGCCGGTTGCATGGATACCCCGGGTCCGTCATGAGCAGGTTGTCGCCGCTCTCCACGACCATCGCGGTTGCCAGCAGCAGCGCACCGGAAGCCCCTGCCGTGACGAGAATCCGCTCTGGCGCGACGTCGCATCCGTACCGGTCCGCATAGAGCGCTGACAGCGCCTCGCGAAGCTCCGGCAGTCCCGACGCCGCGGTATACCGGGTTGCGCCACCATCAATTGCACGCCTTGCGGCATCGAGGATCGGTGCGGGCGTTGGAAAATCGGGCTCGCCTACCTCCATGTGCACAACGTCGACGCCCGCCGCGTCAAGTGCCTGGGCACGCGCGAGCAGTTCCATCACCCGAAACGGCGATATCGCCGAAAGGCGCCGCGAGTAACGTCGTTGCGACAAGCGTTGTTCCTTGAGTCCGATCTCCGCCGGGCGGCTAGTTTCCGGCCGGGCCTGTCGATTTGCAATTCGGGGGGAATTCCCTTGGCGTCTCAAAATCCTTCTGGTAACGTTCGCTGCTCGATTTTTCCGACTCTTTTTGACAGGT
>MDTE01088558.1_pt1 | contig 14905 bp, 32 predicted proteins | sample 811231 | NCBI WGS metagenome assembly MDTE01 (sample SAMN05326651, study PRJNA326480) | marine metagenome | isolation source: seawater | place: Indian Ocean: Red Sea | collected 2010 | reverse complement strand
TTCATGGACGAATGGAAATCACTCTACGATTCAAAATCAGGAGAGCGAGGAATATTCAACCGTAAGTCTGCAAAAGTTCAAGCAGGAAGAAATGGAAGACGAGACAATGACTACGATTTTGGAACGAATCCGTGTTCAGAAATAATTTTGAGAAGTAAACAATTTTGTAACTTATCTGAAGTAGTAATTCGTGCAACTGATAATATGAAAATATTAAAACAAAAAGTTAGATTAGCTACTATACTGGGTACATTTCAATCTACACTTGTGAACTTTAGATATCTATCAAAAGATTGGGCAAAGAATACAGAAGAGGAACGTCTTCTTGGCGTTTCTCTTACTGGTATCATGGACAATCCACTTATGAATGGTTCTGAACCAGGGCTTGAAAAAAGATTATCTGATCTTAAAGAAGTTGCAGTAGAGACAAATAAACTATGGGCAGATAAAATTGGTATACCACAATCAACTGCTATTACTTGTGTAAAACCATCTGGTACTGTATCTCAATTAGTTGATTCTGCTAGTGGTATTCATGCTAGACATAATCCATATTATATACGTACAGTACGTGCTGATAAGAAGGATCCACTTGCACAGTATATGAAAGATGTAGGATTTCCATGTGAAGATGATGTGATGAAGCCAGAGCATACTTATGTATTTTCATTTCCAATGAAAGCTCCAGATGGTGCAGTAATGAGACAAGATAAAAATGCTATTGAGCAATTAGAATTATGGTTAACATATCAAAAGCATTGGTGCGAACATAAACCATCAGTAACAATCTCTGTAAAAGAAGATGAATGGTTTGATGTTGGTGCATGGGTATATAAACATTTTGATTGGATGTCCGGGGTATCTTTTCTACCATATTCAGAGCATGTGTATAAACAAGCTCCATATCAAGATATAGTTAAGAAAACTTATGATAAAGAAATTAAAAAAATGCCAACAAATATTGATTGGACAATGTTATCTCAGTATGAGAAATCTGATATGACAGAGGGTGCCCAAGAATTAGCATGTGTTGCTGGCGGTTGTGAGATTTAATAAATAACGTCAAATGCAAGGAAGAATTATGGCCAATTCAGAAGACACAATCACATACGAACTCGAATGCTCAGAGTGTGGTGCAGAGTATGAAATTCACGATATAAATACATCTAAGAATGAACCTATTTACTGCCCATACTGCGGTGCTGATATTGATCTCGCAGATATAGAGGAAGATGAGCATGATGAGTTAGACTATGACGAGGACGATTATCAACCCTAATGATGAAGAATATTACAGTAATTCTTGGCTTTTCAATAATAAACCTTTTCTATCAAAAGATATAAAAGATTATGTTGGATTTGTGTATCTTATTATTGAGTTAGATACACAGAAAAAATATTTAGGAAGAAAATACTTTTATCAATTAAGAAAAGTTAAAGGTAAATCTAGAAGACAAAAAACAGAGTCTAATTGGAAAAAATACTACGGTTCATCAAAAGAAGTCTTAGAACAAATAAAGATAAAAAAGATTTACAACTACAAAAGAATAATCTTATCTTTACATACTACTAAGGGTGATGTTAATTATGAAGAAGTCAAACAACAATTCCAAAGAAATGTTTTAGAAAGAGATGATTATTATAATGATAATATCAATGGTAAATGGTACAAAAAACCAGAACACATATCTGAAAGAAGAGTTTATAGTAAATTAGATAAGATACTTGAAATTTAAATGATTATATCACACAAGCATAAGTTTGTTTTTATCAAGACACGAAAAACAGCTGGTTCAACTTTCGAAAAATTAGTTTATCCTTATCTCTGTGAGAAGTCTGGAGATATCTGTACAGGTTCAGAGCAAGACAATACTCCTTCTATGAATCCGAAAAGAACTATTCACAGAGGACATACTCCATTTAAAAGAGTAGAAGATTTAATAGACTCAAGTTATTGGGTATTTACTATTGAAAGAAACCCTTGGGATAAAGTCGTGAGTAATTATTATTTTTTAAATTCTTGGAGTGGTACAAATTCAGTAGAAAGATCCATACAAGAGTTTAAAAATTTCGAAGTTTATCCTAATGACTATTTAAAATATGAATCAGCATTTGGTTATGACTTTTCAATATTTAAATATGAAGAAATGGATATGATGTATAGAATGCTATATAAGAAAACTGGTATTGATATATCAAAGTCAGATGTAGAAAAAACTAAATTAAAAAGTAACTTTAGACTTGTCAAAGACTATAAAGTAATGTATAATGGATTACAATACAAAATACAACAGATTGGTAAAGTATTTTTACCAGAGATAAAATTGTTAGGATATACGTATGACTGATACAGTAAAAATATTTATTGGTACTTCTTCTAATGGAGAAGATGCAAAAATTGAGATGGCCTATGAACACTCTCTACGTAAAAATTGTAGTAGACAAGTAGACATAACTTGGATGCGGCAAACGAATGATGAGACATCTTTTTGGCATGGTTGGGCTGATAAGAATTGGAGTACTCCGTTTTCTGGTTACAGATGGGGTATACCTGAAGCTTGTAACTACGAGGGTAAAGCAATTTACACAGATGTTGATATGATTAACATGAAAGATATTGCTGAATTAATAGATTTAGAAGTACCAGCAAAAAAATTATGTTTAGCTAGAGATGGTGATAGATTTGGTGGTAAAGAGTTTTGTGTTATGGTTTTTGATTGTGCTAGATGGAAAGGTGTTGTACCTCCAGTAAAAGATTGGAAGTCAGATCCAACTGCTCATCATCAATTTATACAATTGTTTATACAGAATAATCTTGTTGGTAGTTTAGATAAAAGATGGAACTCTCATGATGGTGATACAGATGAAATTTGGCATCTTCACTATACACACATGCCGACACAACCATGGCGCCCTGCTTGGTTTACAGGTGAAGCAAAAGAACACCCACGTAAAGATTTAGTTGAAATATATGAAAAAGCTTATGATGAGGCTGTACTTGAGGGATATAAACTTGAAGACTACGAAATTGATCGTGGTGTAAAATATGGAGTAATAGGTAAATGAAATTTAAAAAAATAAAAGAGCAATGGGAAGATTTGTACGGTGAAGGTACAAAGTTTGACTTAGATTATGGTAAGTTAGTTATATTATTTTTGTGCATTTATATCGCAGTACAAGTATCATGATATATGGAGAGTTACCAAGTAATCGTGTAGTGTATGCGGCTTGTGATAAAGAATATTTTAAATCACATGCACCGTCTTTGATATATTCACTTAATGATATTGGTAAAGATATTCACATTCATATCTGTGAACCAGATCCAACTGTACTGAATATGGAAGCAGTATTGAAAAAAGATATAGATGTAAAGATGACTTGCTCTTATAATGATATTGGTGCTACACCCATAGATGTAAGAGCATATTATTCTTGTTTAAGATTTATGATGCTACCCAATCTATTACAACATGCAGATGCAATGATGATAGTAGATGTAGATTGTGTATTCATGAATAACTTTGAGTGGCCCACTACTGATACTGGATATTTTCCAAGAAAGCCATTAGATGGTACTATAGGTTGGGAAGCACAGGGTACTAAAGTTGCCGCTGGTTGTGTTTATCTCACAAACAATGCAATATCAGTAGCTACTGCTATTAATGAAAGAATATCAAAAGGACCTATGAGATGGTTCATTGATCAGATAGCTTTATCAGAAGTTTTTGCTAGAGTTGATGATAAAGATATTACAAAGTTTGATGGTAATTTTATGGACTGGGAGTTTCTAGAGGGAACTATAATATGGACTGGTAAAGGGCCACGTAAGTATGAAAATAAAACTTATCTTGAAGCTAAGAAAAAGTTTAATAGGTTAGGTTTTGCTACAGATAATATTTGGAATAAAGCATGAATAAAAAAGTTTTAATTTTAAAACCACGTTTAGATTTACCATTTAAAAAGTTTGGTTTAGAAAAAGCTAATCATGGACCACTACCTGCTATAAGAGAACATTGGAAAAATTTTGTAGATAGATTGATAGAACACCATGAAAGACAAAAAGATAAAGTTGTTGTGATTGAAGAACAAAGATGGAAGTTTAATAATGCATTACCACTTATGTTTTCACCAGATATAACTTATGTACCACATGTAGAAAAACATAACTTCAAAGGTTTAGATAATTGTAGATACTATATGCAGACAGTTATACCCTGGTTGTTTACTGTAGACAAGCTAGGTTGGGGAGGTGGAGCATCTTTTGCAAATGACACATATAATGTGCAAGATGATGAGGGTGCAACTTTTAAGAAATTTCAAGAAAGAGCAAAAGCAGGCGGTACAAAGTTTGATCAACCAGATAGAGAGTTTGTAAATAATATTGGCGATTTTATATTTTGTCCGTTGCAACTTCCACATGATGAAACTATAAAGTGGCATAGTGAAGTATCAGTAGAAGTTCTAGCTGAGTCTCTTGCTAAATGGGGTGCTAGAAATAGTGTTCCTATAGTATTTAAAAATCACCCTATTAATCCAGGTAGTCTGCAACATGTCAAAGCAATGGTAAAACAATATCCAAATTGTGCATGGTTAGAACATGAAGTAAACATTCATTCTGTAATTAAACAAGCAAAAGCAGTATATGTCGTAAACTCTGGTACAGGTATGGAATCTATGCTACATGAAGTACCAGTAGTTCGTTTTGGTTCAGCCGAATATAATCATGCAGTTATACGTGGTGATATTATGGATTTAAAAAATACTTATTATAAAGTGTGTAATATAGATAAAAGTTACATGATTGATAATTATAAGCAGTTTTATAATTGGTTTGTTAATCTTATATGTTATGATAGTACTAACTTAGGTTCTTTCATGAAACTTAGATAATAAAATTAAAATTTGACTTGACATTTAATTAAGTATTTGATATTCTAATAAAAATTAATGAGGAGAATAAATTATGAAAATGAAAGATCAGTTGATTAGAGCGGCCAGAATGCACGCCCAAGGTGAATTAGAAAGAGCAAAAACTAATATTATGGTTTATATGGATAAATCAGTTGGTATCGGTGAACACTCCGATATTGTTGAAGCAATTCAAAAAGAATTAGATACAATGGCTAATGCTCATGATAGAATTGAAATGTTAGATAAGTACTTTTCACCAACAGTTACACCATTATTTGAAGGTATGTATGGTGAAGGTGAAGGCGAGTAATAATGTTAACAGAAATGGTTGTCTACGGACGTCCTGGTTGTAATTATTGTATTCAAGCTATTGAATTACTAAAAGATGCTAAAATAAATTATAAGTATGTTAATGTTTGGGAAGATACTAATGCTAAACAATTTTTAGTAAATCAAGGCTTGAAGACAGTACCACAAATATTCGTTACAGAAGATAAAGAGACACGTATAGGTGGCTTTGAAGAGTTAGTAATTCATTTAGAAGATAGAGGACTAATTAATGTTTAAAAAAGATGATGTAATCAATGACTTAAAAAAGAATGTTGTTGATATTAAATTCACAAAAAGAGATGGTAGCACACGTAGTATGAAAGCAACATTACGTGAAGATATCATACCACAAGCTACAAAAGCTGATCCCCTTTCACAGAAAAAAATTAGAAGTATTTCAGATGAAGTTCAACCAGTTTGGGACACAGATGTAAAAGGTTGGAGATCATTTAGATGGGACTCATTATTAGGAGCAAATAATGTCGCTACAAGTTAATGATTCGAATCCTGACGAATTTAAAATGAAACAGGAAAAACCTGCAGGACCTACTAAAGACGGAACTTATGCGAAGTCTATGGGTGGTACTGAATTGATGAATAAAGCTTTATTAGAAAGAGTTGATAAAGATTTATTAGAGCAATTTAATATAATTAAATCTAGGGTTAGAGAAGTATCTGATGAAAAACCCAATATACTTTGGTTACATGATTTATTTAACGATCCAGAAAATGAGCATTTAAGTGATGCAGAAAAGAGAAAAAGATTTGAGAGACTAATCTTTGTATCTAACTATCAAATGCAAACTTATATGTTAGCATATGGTATTCCATATAGTGAAACTTTTGTTTTGAAAAATGCAATTGATCCTATAACTATACCAAAAAATGCTAAAGATGGTGAACAGATAAGATTGATTTATCATACAACACCACACAGAGGTTTAAATATTGCAGTAGCCGCTGTTCAAAAGTTAGCTGAAACTATGAAAGATAAAATACACTTTGATGTGTATTCTTCTTTCAATGCTTATGGTTGGCCACATAGAGATGAGCCGTTCAAAGAAATCTTCAAGCAAATCGAAGAACACCCTAATATGACGTATCATGGTTTTCAACCAAATGATGTAGTAAGAAAAGCTTTAGAGTCTGCACATATATTTGCATATCCAAGTATATGGACAGAAACGTCTTGTATTGCCGCTATTGAAGCTATGTCTGCTGGTTGTCAAATTGTTTGTCCTAATTTGGGTGCATTATCAGAAACAACTGGTGGTTTTGCAACAATGTATCATTGGCATGAAGATTTACAAACACATGCGAATATATTTGTAAATTTTTTACAAGGTGCTATAAATAGTCATAGAAGTGAAGATATTGGTAATAAACTTTTATTTCAAAAAAATTGGGTTGATAATTTCTATAATTGGGAACTAAGAGCAAACGAATGGACTGGTATGTTGCAGGGTGTTTTAGAACTCATGAGACAAAGAAAAAAAGTAGATGACTCTAAATAAAGATGATCCCGAACCTCTTAGATATTATGACTGGATAGGATGGAAATTGAGACAAGAAGAGCAAAAAAAGAAACAAGCTAATATGCAATCTGATAATATAGAAATGTCAGGTTGGAATAAAAATGCTTTAGATTATGGTAAAACTTTCAATTATTCTGATAATTGGAAAGAAGTATCAAAACAATTAAATCGAATCGAAGTTAAGTTGGATCATATCTTAGCTAGATTAGATGGAGGGTTAAAATGAGTGATGATAAACTATTAGAAAATCTATCACTTGACACAATGAAATTCTGTACTCATCAAATAGAAGAAAATGATGCAGATCCTGTTGCAGTAGCGGCCATTCTTATGGCCCACTCTCTAAGTCTTTATCGTAGTTTCTTAGATGAAGAAAGCTATGAAAGTATATTACAAACAATATTCGAACAAAGAAATAAAATTTCACAAAAAACTCCTCGCATATACCACTAGCGATTCGCTACGATTCGCTAAATCTCTAAAAAAATTAGTCTCTGTAACTTATTGATTTTATTGACTTTTTTAGAAAGGTTGACTTTCTCTTTTTTCCTGATAGTATAATAGTATAACAAAGAGAGAGAGAAAATATGAAACTACTCAAAAAAATCGAAGATATCAAATTTACCAGAGATTTTACTGGCCAACTAAATCACTTCAAAGGTGTTGTAAGTGAACCATTAGTTATGGCAAGTGCCGCTGGGTGGTACATCGGTACTGTCTGTAAAGATGATGAAATGCCTGATTTAGTTCAGCCATATGATCGTTGGACTGGTTATATGACTAAAGAACAAGCGATTGACACACTAAAAGAAGAGTGGTTCATATATTAATGGTTGACAAATCCACCATTCCTGCTAATATAATAATATAGTGATTCGCAAGAGAAAGAGAGAGAAAATATGATAAAAGAAAAAGAATTTAATAAAGACATTGTAATTGATCTGGATGGTAGTCAAGGTAATTCTTTCTACTTGATCGGTTTTGTTCACAAAGCTATTAAAGATGATGTGATTAGAGAGAGTGTTATTAAACAAATGCAATCTGGTGATTACATAAACTTGATCAAGACTTTTGACAAATATCTTGGACATGCAGTAACATTAGAAACAGAAAATCAAAAATTATTAAAGGAGTTAGCTTAATGGTTGCAGTTGGTACTAAAATGATTGGATTTTGGGGTGCAATGTTACCCCTTAGTTATGGAACTGTTGTTGATGTCATTCGTGACTACAAAGGTGTAGATGCAGAAGTTACTGTAAAATGGGACGATTTGAAAGAAGCAACTTATTGGACTAAAGATATAAACAAAGGTCCAGGTATTGGTATTTATACAGAAAGTGAGTATTTTAAAAATGATTAATTGGTTTAAAAAATCTGAAGAGTGGTTTGACAAACACCCTGTTATATCTGGTGTAATTGAATTTACTTGGTTAGTAGGTGTGTTTTCTATGGCTTTATTTGCATTAGTGGTGTTTAGCTAATGAATGATGTGAAAATTAAAGTTGATTATATGTACTATACTCCTGCTGGACGCCGTAAATATAATTATGATTATGGTTATGGTATAACTGAAATGAAAGCAATCAATCTTATCAAAAAAAAGATAAGAAATAGAACTAGACTAAATTATAATGATGTTACTATTTTAAAAATGGAGGTAATATGAAATTTATTAGAGAACCCTCAAAAGTTAAGCCCGTTCGCAAGAAACGTAAAATGTCTGAAGAGGCCAAGAAAGCGGCCGCTGAAAGATTAGCTATTGCTAGAGAAAAACGTAATCTAGCTAATCCACCAAAACTTGAACATGTACACCCAAATGTTCGTGTTTTACAAGATGATGATCCACTATCATATAAAAATGTTATGTCTTGGATTAAATATAATAAAGATCAAATACCCGCTTTGAAAAAGAATGTACGAATGGGTGCAAAAGGTGCTATTGCTAGATTAGCTGATATAGAAGGTTATATCAGAAACTTGCAGACTTACATTAGAACTGGTACTTATATTGATATGTTCTATGGTGCTGATCAAGAGAAGAAAGTTCGATATCGAATTATAGTACCAGCTGGCACTACTAGCGATAAATATAGTAATGACTAATATAATAAATTTTCCAAAGAAATCTAAGCAAAATGGTAGCTACGAAGATTTCAAAAATAAAATTCAAAAGCAAAAAAAGCATTACATTAATAATCTTGTGGATCAACACTCTTCAGCATTATTAGCTAATATTGCTCTTTCAGGTTTCGACATTGAAAATGATGAATTTATGAAAGACTTTGCTTTTACAGTTGAGGCTTTACGTTCTAACTTATACCGTAATATGGGTATATATCACATATTTCATGAAACACTTGACGATATGACAGAGGTAATAGATAAGCAAGAACTTGATGAAGATGAAATGATGGATATGACTTTTAGTTCTGGTATAGATGAAGAAGATGATACTTGACAACAACTCTCAAAATGTGTTATAAATAATATTAGATTAAATAAAGAGTAATATCATGATACTATTGGACTTAAATCAAGTTATGATTAGCAACTTGATGATGCAACTCCAAAGAAATAATGATGAAATAGAAGAAAGTTTCATACGACATATGATTCTAAATTCTATTCGTATGTACAATGTTAAGTTTGGAGCAAAATATGGTGAAATGATAATCGCTTGTGATGATAAAAATTACTGGCGAAAAGATATATTTCCATATTATAAAGCACATAGAAAAGCTGATCGTGAATCATCAACTCTTGATTGGAATAATATTTTTACTATTTTAAACAAGATACGTGATGAATTAAAAGAAACTTTCCCATACAAAGTAATACAAATAGATAGAGCAGAAGCAGATGATATCATTGGTACCCTTTGCATTCGTTTTGGTAAAGTATTAAAAGCAGAAGATGATATTGATATATTAATTATATCTGGTGATAAAGACTTTGCTCAATTACAAAGATTTGCAAATGTTGAACAGTTTTCACCAATGCTAAAAAAATGGATACGTATCGCTAATGCTGAATCTTTTTTACGTGAACATATAATGCGAGGAGATAGAGGCGATGGTGTACCAAATTTCTTATCTGCTGATAATTCTATCATAGTTGGTTCTAGACAAAAACCACTTGCATCTAAAAAACTTGAAAAGTGGATTGGTTTAGATCCTAGAGATTTTTGTAACGAAGTTATGTTACGTAATTATAAGAGAAATGAAACACTGGTAAATTTAGATTTGGTACCAGATAATATTAAAAATCAAATCAATGAAAAATATGATAATTATGAAATACCACCTAGAAGTGGACTACTAAATTATTTTATAAAGAATAAATTAAAACTATTGATTGATAAGATTGGAGAATTTTAATGAGAAAAACATTTCATCAGGTGTTTAGTGAGAACGAAAAATTAAAATCTCGCAAAGATAAAATAGAACATCTACGTAAACATAGTAGTCCTGGATTGAAAATGATTTTGGGATATACGTATGATCCGAATGTAAAATGGTTACTACCAGAAGGTGTACCCCCATTCAAACCAAATACTTCAGCAGATAATGAAGGCCAACTAGAATATGAAAGCCGTAAGTTTTATCTCTTTGTAGATGGTCCAAGTGAACAACAACAAAATCTTAAACCTTTGAAAAGAGAACAGTTGTTTATTAATATGTTAGAAACTATACATCATGCAGAAGCTAAAATTTTACTCGGAATGAAAGACAGAAAACTACCATATAAAGGTATCACTAAAAAATTAGTGTCAGAGGCTTTTCAAAACTTAGCGAGTAATTGGTAAATGAATCTTTTTCAAAAGGGCGATTTTATATCACATGCAGGACTTCATCTAAAATGGAAAATAGAATGTGATGCTTTAACCGCAAAAGATTGGAAAGGACTTGCACGTATGATTATGGATTACGAAACACGATCTTTTGGATCAGTTGAAGGAATTCCTAGAGGTGGTTTACCTTTAGCAAATGCTTTAAAAGAATATGCTACTGTAGGGCCTCCTATGATTGTTGATGATGTGTATACTACAGGTACAAGTTTTAATGAGTATTGTAAAGAGTATTATCAATCTAAGTCTTTTGATTACAATCCAAAGTGGGTGGTGTTCGCTAGAACTAAACCTAAAGATAGATCAGGAGTAAAAGCATTGTTTACAATGCCAGGAAATTAGAAATGAAGACAGTAATTTGTGATATTGACGGAACAATATTTAAGTATGTAGGAAATGGCCATTATGGGTTAGTACACAATCCACCAAAAATATTAGATGGTGTATTAGATAAATTTAGAGAATGGGAAAAGAAGGGTTGTAGAATAATTCTTATTACTGGCAGAAGAGAAAGTGTTAGAGAAGTAACAGAAGATGCACTTAAACAAGCTGGTATTCCTTTTGATATGTTGATTATGGGTTTTGCTGATACTGGTAGAGTGTTAATCAATGACATTAATTGGAAAGGCAAAGTCAAAGCACATGCCGTAAATCTACAACGTGATAAAGGATTTGAAAACATAAATTGGGAAGAATACGAACTATGAAAACTGCTTTTATAATTGGTAATGGTCCTACAAGAAAAGATATTAATTTAGATAATCTTGTGGGCAAGGGGACCATATTTGCATGTAATGCTTTATATAGAGATTTTGATAAATATGATTACTTAATAAGTATTGATAAAAGTTTTCAAGAGATTATTGAAGAGCATTGGGGAAAAGAAAAAGATTCAAGAATTATATTTCCACCAGATCATGAGTGTTATGAACATGAAGATTATTCAAAACAAAGAAGACGTTCTAATGCTGGTATGAATGCTATGCTAGAAGCAATCAAAAGAAAACATGATAAATTATTTTGTTTGGGTTTTGACTTTCTAATAACAGATGATAAAAAATCTACTGATAACATCTATAAAGATACAGAGGGTTATGGTATAGAGACTCATGCTAATGCAAGTGATAACATACATAGAGTTAATTATCTAAATTGGTTTATGAATAAACATAGTGATGTTAGATTTACTTTTGTCTTACCACAGATAGAAGTATTTTCTCTTGATGCTGATAATGCTTATGGAATACTTACTGAAAACTTTATAAAGAATTATGCTGGAGACAAATAAATGGGCTTAATCGAACTTCTACTATTAGCTATTATGGTGTGTTGTGCATTTACATCATACAGAATAGGTTATATAGAGGGCACTAGAATTGGTGTTGAAAAGGGTGTCGAAGGTGTATGGAGTAGATGTCGTAAAAAAGGTATCATACCTGCAAATATCTCTATGGATAAATTTATAGCTAATATTACAGAAGGTGAGAGTAAGTAATTGTGGCAAAGATTCAAATCTAAATTAAAAGCATTATGGAACGTAGATAGTATTATTGACGTAGTAGTCGATATGCTACTACTAATACTAGATGTTATAACTTCTCCTATTCTTATTGCCGTCAGATTAATCAGACATTTTTTTGATAAGTGGATTAAGAACACAATTAAACGTGTTTTAAAATGGTTTGCTCACAGAGTCTTAAAATTATAACTTGACATTATATTATAAGTATGCTATTGTTAATAATAAAGAAAGGTTGTTTATGAAAGATGAAAGTTGGAAACATAACGGCAGTAATGACGGAATGAATAAGTTCTTAGTAGCAATAGTACTTTTGTTCTTTGCTTGGGTTGGTTATGAATTTTTCATTGCAGTTATAGAGAGGTTTACATTATGAATATATTCTATTTACATGAAGATGTAAAACAATGTGCTAAAATGCACGTTGATAAACATGTTGTTAAAATGATTGTTGAGTATGCTCAATTACTTTCTACCGCACATAGAATGTTAGATGGTATAGAGTATACTGGTTTATCTAAGAATGGCCGTAAAGTCAAACGATATAAATTTGATAATGATTATTATGATAAAACATTTTATCAAGCAGTTCATTATCATCACCCATCAGCAGTATGGGCTAGAGCATCAAGAATGAACTACAGATGGTTGTATGATTTATTTGTTGCATTATGTGATGAATACACACATAGATATGGTAAGAAACATTCAACAGATACAAAGTTACGTGTAATACTTGCGATGGCTCCAAAAAATATTTCTGATAAACCATTTACACAACCGACACCAGCTATGTCACACTTTCCACAATGTATTGTAAAAAATGATTCGTTAGCATCATATCGTAACTATTACAGAGAAGCAAAAAGTGGCTTTGCAGTATGGACTAAACGTAATGTCCCAGATTGGTACAAAGTAGCATAATTATATATACTACGATTTATCAAAATTTATCAATATGGAGGACAAAATGACTCAATTGATTGAGCCGAAAAAATTTAGTAGAACAGTGGACCGATTACGGTCCTTTTTTTTAGGTAAAGGTTTTGAAGAAGTACACACTCAAAATCGATTATCGATACTTGCCGCATGTGAAGATCCTTTCAATGTAGCAACATACAATTATGCTGGAGAAGTTTGGCCTCTCCCACAAACAGGACAAATGTGGTTAGAATATGAACTTCTTACAAAGCCCGAATCGAAGGGCTTTTTTTGTGTTTCCACTTCATATAGACAAGAGCCAAATGCAGTAGCTGGTAGACATGATATAATATTCCCAATGTTTGAATTTGAAATGCCGGGTAATATACATGACTTACAACAAATGAATATAGAGTTATGTGAATACTTAGGCTTTCCTAAGTTAGACATTGATATGTATCATAACTGGACAAATAAGTTTGATGTACCAGAGTTGGGTAATGATGAAGAAGAGAAAATACAAAATGGAATGATAACACATTTTCCAGAGTTCACTCACCCTTTTTGGAACATGTCAAGAAATACAGATGGTACTGCAAAAAAGATTGATGTTATTCTTGGAGGTATGGAGACAATAGGTAGTGCAGAACGTAGTACAGATGTTGAACAAATGAGAGATACTTTTCACTCAATTACAGATGGTGAATATGCAAAACTATTATTTAAATTATTCAGCAAAGAAAGAGTTGAAGCCGAGCTTGAAGAATTTTTAAAGCATGACTTTTTTGAAAGAGTTGGTGGTGGAATAGGTATTACCAGACTTTTAAGTGCATTTGATAAAACATCTTCATCATATACTGATAGATGGATTAAAGATTTTACTAGTGATACATCTACTTTGGGGTGATGAAATAGGTAGACATGCTCAACTGTTTATTGAGTGTCAGTAATGACGTGAAGGTTCGAGTCCTTCCCCCAAAGCCAAATGTGTCTTGACAAAGATTACTAAATATAGTATTATGAGTACTATGTTAAAAATAACTGATAATGCTAGAGAGTATCTAGCCCGAGTAGGAAACCCGAATGTATCATTATCTGTTAAAGGTGGTGGTTGTTCGGGTTTTACATATCAATGGGGTACAACTGATAAACCAGCAACTGTAGAAAATCTATGGTTAGATCCTATGGCAGAAATGTTTGTATTTGGTTGTACTGTAGACTACGTAGAAGAATTGGGTGGTAGCTATTTAAAAGTAGTAAACCCTAATGCGAAAGCACAATGTGGTTGTGGTGAAAGTTTTGCAGTATAATAAAACTGCATAGGAGAGATTATGCCCTTATATACATTTAGAGATATAAATACTGGTGAACAGTTTGATGAAATGATGTCTATGTCTGCTAGAGAGCAATACTTGAAAGATAATCCAAACATCACTCAAGAAATAGTTAAACTTAATATGGTTTCTGGTGTGGGTGGTATTAAAAATGATGCTGGTTGGAAAGAAAATCTATCACGTATTGCAGAAGCACACCCTAACTCAACACTAGCTGATCAAGTTGGTGGTAGATCAAATAAAACAGTTAAGAATGTAAATGCTTTAAATAAATCTGGTATTCGAAAAGGAAAGTATAGTATGGACTTGTGATGTTTACTCACTTAGATAATGATATTCCAGAAATTAAAACTGAAACGATAGATAGAAAAAGATACTACGTAACACCAGAAGGTAAGAAGTATCCATCTATCACAACTGTTTTAGGACATTTCAATAAAAAAGCTATTTACGAGTGGAGACAAAGAGTTGGTGAGAAAGAAGCCAATCGTATATCTACTCAAGC
>MDTE01050725.1_pt1 | contig 14905 bp, 16 predicted proteins | sample 811231 | NCBI WGS metagenome assembly MDTE01 (sample SAMN05326651, study PRJNA326480) | marine metagenome | isolation source: seawater | place: Indian Ocean: Red Sea | collected 2010 | reverse complement strand
GGGAACGTACTGACAAAGCTGACGCACTAAGGAGTGATGCAGCCCTGTAAAGATGAAGGAGTAAATCATGAACAATTTATCCGTACGAGAAGCGGTTAAAGCAATGGAAGACTATAAAGTTGCAGACATCACTCTAGCCGACTTTGGACGCAAGGAAATAACTCTCGCAGAAGCAGAAATGCCTGCACTAATGTCATTGCGTTCGAAGTATGAGAAAGAGCAACCTTTAGCGGGGGCTAAAATTCTTGGTTGTATTCACATGACTGTCCAAACGGCAGTGTTAATTGAAACATTGGTTGCATTGGGCGCTCAGGTACGGTGGTCTTCCTGCAATATATTCTCTACACAAGATCATGCTGCTGCGTGTGTAGCAGCTTCAGGTGTTGCTGTTTACGCCTGGAAAGGTCAAACGGAAGAAGAGGGCGAATGGTGTATTGAACAAACCATCTTAAAAGACGGCTACCCTTGGGATGCCAATATGATCCTCGATGATGGCGGGGATCTAACGGCGATGGTACATGAAAAATACCCAGACATGTTGAATAATATTCACGGGATTACAGAAGAAACTACAACCGGAGTTCATCGTCTATTAGAAATGATGGAAGAGGGATCATTAAAAGTTCCTGCCGTAAATGTGAATGACTCGGTAACGAAATCTAAAAATGACAACAAGTATGGTTGTCGTCATAGCCTTAACGATGGCATTAAAAGAGGCACCGACATGTTGCTCGCGGGTAAACACGCATTGGTAGTTGGATATGGTGATGTTGGTAAGGGATCTGCCCAAAGTCTGCGGCAAGAAGGCATGATAGTGAAAATCGTAGAGGTTGATCCCATCTGTGCAATGCAAGCTTGCATGGATGGATTCGAAGTAGTTTCTCCTTACATTAATGGAAAAAACACAGGTAGTGTAGATGCCATAGATGAACCTCTACTCAGCAAGATGGATATGATCGTAACTGCCACCGGCAATATAAATGTTTGCGATAACCGCATGTTGGACTCCGTGAAGCCAGGCGCAATCATTTGCAACATCGGCCACTTCGATAACGAAATTGACACCGCCTATATGCGAGAAAAGTGGGAATGGGAAGAAATTAAACCCCAGGTGCACAAGATTTATCGCTCCGGCAAATCTGACCAGGATGATTATTTGATTCTTCTATCAGAAGGTCGACTCATCAATCTCGGTAACGCAACTGGCCACCCATCTAGAGTCATGGATGGTTCTTTTGCAAATCAGGTACTAGCACAGATGTTCTTGTTCGAACGTAAGTTCGCTGACTTATCTGAAGAACTTAAGAACTCCAGCATCACGGTTGAAGTTCTACCAAAGCGCTTGGATGAAGAAGTTGCTGCCTTAATGGTAGAAGGCTTCGGTGGTGTGTTAACTGAATTAACTCCGGACCAGGCTAAGTACATTAACGTATCAATCGAAGGACCCTTTAAGAACGACACATATAAGTATTAACCTGTTCGTTCAATCTGGTTATGAGTTCTGATGAGCATTGAAAGCACAAATAAATTCAGTATTGAATTTTACCCACCGCGCACAACAGATGGTAAAACCAAGCTAGATGTCGTACATGAGCAATTAGAACAACTCGGTCCAGATTTCTTCTCAGTAACCTATGGCGCTGGAGGATCTACCAAGAAAGGAACGCAGCAAATGGTCCTGCGCTATTCTGAACAGGGATCAAATGTTGCTCCTCATCTTTCTTTTGCTGGAACCGATGATGATGAAGTCAAGACTTTGTTAGCGACTTATAAAGAAGCTGGCATTAACCGACTGGTTGCCTTGAGGGGAGATCTACCCTCAAGTGCAGCAATTCATCATCGTTATGCAAGTGAACTGGTGGAATTTATACGCAATGAAAGCGGTAACCACTTTCATATTGACGTCGCTTGCTACCCAGAATCGCATCCCGATTCGCCTAGTCTTGAAGTCGATGTGAATTTCTTCAAACTAAAAGTAGATGCCGGTGCTGATTCTGCGATAACCCAATACTTTTACAATGCTGACGCCTATTTCCAATACGTTGACCTGTGCCAAACCAGAGGCATCGACATTCCTATTGTTCCAGGAATTATGCCGATAACCAATTATGAAAATCTTTCTCGCTTCAGCAACAACTGCGGCGCAGAAATTCCCCGCTGGTTGCGCAATCGCCTAGAGGGGTTTCGCGACGACAAAGAGAGCCTAAGAGAGTTCGGAATCGAAGTGATCACGAAGCTATGTCGCACCTTATTAGATGGCGGTGCACCAGGTCTACATTTCTACTCTATGAATCTTGCAGGCAGTGTGACTAAAATCTGGAAAAACCTCTCCTTGCCGAATAGATAATACAGCCAATGCCACATGCGTTTAACGCGACTCTACTACAAATCCACTCTTAATGTTGACTCAACGGTCGAACTTAATTCCGATGCCACCCATTATCTTGTAAATGTATTACGCCTGAAACAAGGCGACGACTTCGTTCTGTTTAACGGAAATGATGGTGACGTGCTGGGAGAGTTACGCTCCAGTGGTAAAAGAGCTGCAACCATTTACCTCAAAGAATTAATCAGAGAACCGGTTAAATCTGATCTTTATATTCATCTCGCTCTTGGCCTATCTAAAGGAGACCGCATGGACTACGCTATTCAGAAGTCCACTGAATTAGGTCTTAGCGAAATTACTCCCCTATATAGTGAATTTTCCGCAGTAAAGTTTAAAGAAGAAAAGCGTTTACAAAATAAACTAGTGCATTGGCGGCGGATTGCTGTATCTGCCTGCGAACAATGCGGTGCACAAATCCCTCCTACTGTAAATAATCCCAAAACCCTAGATGACTTCGTAGAAAAGAACTCAGAGACTACAAAGTTAGTCCTCGATGCAAGCGGTAAGGCAAAATTTCAAGACCTCGAAATTAGCAGCCAAATTGTTTTATTGATTGGACCAGAGGGTGGCTTATCAGGCAGTGAACTCAAACAAGCTCAACATAAAGGATTTATAAAAATTAGTTTGGGCCCGAGAATACTACGCACTGAAACTGCCCCAGTTGCAGCAATTGCTATTCTTCAAAACCTATATGGTGATAATTGATCTAACTAGAGTTTGATAATTGAATTGATCAAAAGCAATTTGCTACTAACCTTTATATTCATGAATGGTGCATTTAGAATGAGATTGTACCAAGAACAAGCTTTAAAACAGTTCAAGAAATCCCGTTTGAAAGTCATTCATCAAGAACGATGTTAAACTAAGGTCTTTTCTGATTTAGAGCTCCTACTGCAATGAAGATAAATTTAATTATCAATGAGATAACTCAGCAGGTGTCATCGCTTATCCCTGCCGCCAATGGCATAAGGAAAGAGCTTCGAACTAAAATTGAGGAAAGCGTAAAATCATCATTTCAAAAGCTTGATGTGCTATCTTCGGAAGAATTTGAATCCCAGGTACAAGCACTTAAGCGTGCAGAACACCGTATAGCAGAATTAGAATTACTAGTTGATGAACTGGAGAAGCGAATAGCTGGAAAAAACGTTTAGATATCCCTACTCATGAAACTTTTCATATATTAGGGCTTTTATAAGCTGCAGACTTCATTCCATTTTTTTACTGGATTAATAATCTACTTTAATTCAAGCGACTTTTAGAACTTTATATGTAAGGTACGCACTAAAATCGCTGGCGAAAAAAATGAGCTGTAATACAGCCCATTTTCTTAGCCGAAAACCTCACTGGCTGTTCTCAATCATGTACTCGACAATCGCCTTCAAATCATCATCAGTACAATCGAAGCAGAGACCTTTTGCTGGCATTGTGTTAATACCATTTATCGCATTTGCCACCACTGTATCTATCCCTTTTTCTAGTCTAGGCTCCCATTCTTCCGCCATGCCTTCGCCTACTTTTGGCGCACCCGCTGCTCCCGTGCTATGGCAGGCGAAACAGGAAGCCATATATTTTTGCTCCGCGTTAAAACCTTCACTTAGTTGAGCCAGGTCTATTGTCGGTCTTTGATCAGCTGTACTTGCAGAAAATAAAGAAGCCACAATAACGCTAGCAATGAGTTTAATAAATGATGAATTACTCATCTCTTTGACCCTAAACACTATAATACTCCTGTACAAAACTATAATTTAAATTTAGAAGAGAAAATCCACTTCGCTTATTGGGCAATCATATAATCGACGATTGCCCTTAATTCATTATCAGCACAATCCATACAAAGGCCTCTTGCTGGCATCGCATTTATGCCATTTATTACATTGGCCATTACTACATCCATGCCCTTTTCCATACGACTGTTCCATGCCTCTAGATCTCCTAGGAGAGGAGCTCCAGCCGCTCCGCTCGCATGACATGCAAAACAGCTGGTCTGATAAGTCGCCGCAGCATCAAAGTCATCGCCTTCAATGCCTAGAGCTTCATTGATATTTACGTCTTCTTGGGAATCCTCAGATGTATTTCCCTCTAGAGATTGTGCAGTATCGTCTGTATTTGTGTCTGTTATCTTAATACCAACACAATTTTGGCCCAGCAAACAAACCTGCCCGATGGGCTTTATGTTTTCTACAATTGATTGCGCAGATACTACTACGCTTTCGAGAAAAACATGGCCTAAAACCAACGCAAGTACTAAAATTTTTGCAGACTTGAAATAGCCCAAAATACCTACTCCTACACTACTAATTCCTGCAGCCTATCCCATCTATTGTAATCGCTAACCATAACGAGGGGATTATACAGAATTTATCAATTACGAAAAACGAGATTTGGGAAACGTATTAGTAATTGACCCTCTTTTTAATCACAGCAATACATGCTGCCTACGGGCTCGTTATTGAATAGTGAGGTTCAAAGGGGTTTCATGATAGAAAATTTCGTCAGGCTCTGCATCCAATCCATAACCAACTACAAAATCTACGGTTATCTCGTTAATTCCCAGTTCTGCTGCCACGAGATTCTTTATTATTTCGACTTGCTCTTCATTCTCTAGTGTCTTCCTAATTGCTGGAAAGATAATCCCAGGGCGAGTTTTAGTGTCAACAAAATCACCATTTTCATCAAGTAATAAAATCTGTTCGTCTATAACCGCAGCCACGACAATAAAGCCAGGTCTACCTTGATGGTGCAAATCAATCGAGATGGTAGCTGAAATATCTATTGAATCGGTGGACTTAAATAGGTTTCCAAATCTTTCCCCATTGGTCGCCGTAACACCTCCACTGAATATTGCGTTAGATACCCCCCCCTTTATACTGACATTACGACCCAAATTATTTGCCTCAAAGGCCGAGTAACCTGCAATTAGCTCATAGGGTCCTGTAATATCACATGCAGGTTTCATTTGAACATTCCATGTATTTATAATCAAAAAGTAGTTCCCACTTGTAAGCTCAGTAGTCAAAAATGCATTACAGTCATTAGTGATCTCTGTATCAGCGGCTAGATAATTCAAGCTTTCATCAGCAACCAATAAAACAGCCTCAAGATCATTAGAATTTACCTTAAACTCAAGCTTAGTTGGCTTATCTAACGCAAAAGAATAAAGATCTAGATAGCTATCGTCATCACTTCCCACTGTGAATTGCATTACTGTGCAATCAGGGGGTGATAATGAATTTTTAGTTATTCCGAATTTTAGAGTTTCTATTTGACAGCTTTCTTTGCCCCCATAAAGTTTCTCGACAGCTCTAATATCATCCTCTTGTAATCTATCTAGATCTCCAATAGAGGGCATCATTATCGCCGAAGTTTCATTCTCATGCTCTAGTCCGATAACGTGTCCTAGCTCGTGCAGAACGATCCTTCTAAAATCTAGAATAGGTTCGGGATAGATTTTTAGACTTCCATCGTAAATTTCAATCTTATTAGCCTGGTTTATATATATATCAGCTTCCGATATCGCGGGCGGACCAAGAAGTTGAGCTTCATACTTCAATATAGTTACTGCTAAAGTGCTTTCATCAAATTCTTGCCCACAGATATCTTCAGAAAATTTGACACCATTCAGACCATCATTTTCACATGGGTCAGCATACAACGGGTTTAAATTGAATTTGAATGGTGTTTTAGTACTCCATTCGTTTAGGGCGTCTGAGAAAGCCGCATTCCATGAGAGTCCCCCGGAATAATTAACAACAAAATCAAAATAGAAATCGGTTTTCGCGCCAATCCATTTCTTCCCGGTAATTTCATATGCGCTCAGTTTGAGTGGCAGAAATAATATTGGAAGAATTGGTAGTATTAAACGCAGCACAGAAAACAATTTTTATCCTACTAAAAAGCGTAAATAATTTGAAAAAAGCTATTCAGTCTAAATACTAGCGTATTAACTCGAATTGTCGTCTCTGTAAGTACCGTTAAGGATTGATTCCCACCACTCTCTATTTTCAAGATACCAATCGACGGTTTTATTCAATCCCAACAAAAAGTTGTGTTCTGGCAGAAACCCGAGCTCCCCCGATATCTTACTTATATCAACCGCGTAGCGCCGATCATGGCCAGGTCGATCCTCAACATAAGTGATAAGGTTTTCTGCAGGAAGATTGTTGGAGCATGGCGAATTAGGATAAAACTGTTTCATTTCTGGGTTCGACTCAAATTTTTGGTTAATGATTTTGCACAGCAATTTAACCAATTCAATGTTCGTCATACTACTATTGCCACCAATATTATATGTACTCCCCCTGTTTCCTTTATCTATAATTAATTCGATTGCCCTGCAATGATCTTCTACATACAACCAGTCTCGAATTTGCTTTCCATCACCATAAATAGGTAATGGATTGCCTTGAAGTATGTTCAACAGGCAAAGAGGAATCAATTTTTCCGGAAAATGGAATGGGCCGTAATTATTGGAACAATTACTTGTGGTTACATTTAATCCGTAAGTTTTATGGTATGCCCTAACAAGTTGGTCCGCGGCCGCTTTACTCGCAGCGTAAGGCGAATTTGGTGCATATGGAGTCTTTTCAGTAAAAGCAGCTTCAGACGCCTCAAGTGATCCATACACTTCATCGGTTGAAACATGATGGAACAAATGATCTTCTAAATCACAATGGTCCATCCATACCTCTCGAGCCGCCTTGAGCAGGGTGTGCGTCCCAAGAATATTAGTTTCTATAAATTGATCTGGCCCCTCTATAGACCTATCTACATGGCTTTCTGCCGCAAAATGCACAATGGTATTTATCGAGTTTTTAGCTAACAGCTCTTTAACTAAACCAAAATCACATATTGATGCTTTAACAAAGTTAATCGAGCCATCGTCTATGAACTTCAATAAGTTAGATTTATTTCCAGCGTAGGTAAGATTATCTAATCCTATGATTCTATCGTTTTCGTTTCTATCTCTCCAATAATGAACAAAATTAGAACCGATAAAACCAGCTGCGCCTGTAATAAGTAAATTTCTCACTCCTCGTTACCCGCTATTCGCTCAATTACCTGCTTTAAACTTTCTTTCCAAGGTTTAGGCTCTATAGAGTATTTTTCTATGGTTAAACTTGAATCCATTACGGAATATTTAGGCCGACGAGCAGACGCTGGATATTGACTAGTGCTAATTGGAACAATTGGAATTCTTTTCTCCAGCAAACCAACGTCTAAACAATAATCCTGAATAACAAGCGCGAAATCATACCAACTTACTGACCCACTATCGCTCCATTGATAGATACCTGAAAAGGCCCCAGTCTTGAGCATGGCAAATATAAGATCTACTACCGAATCCGTACAAGTTGGTGAGCCTATTTGATCATTTACAACACGTAAGCTTTCCCTCTCTGACATGAGTCTAATCATAGATCTCACAAAATTATTCCTGTGTCGTGAGTATAACCATGATGTCCTAATTACTGTAGAAAGACGCGGATTCATCTCCAATATAGCTTTTTCTCCTGCTAGCTTACTTTTGCCATAAACATTAGGCGGATCTGTTATATCAGTGGTTAGATAAGGTTTGCTATTTTTTCCAGAAAAAACGAAGTCTGTAGATACATGTATTAGTTTAAAATTAGATTTCAGTGAATAAGACGCAAGATATTGGGGGCCTAATTGATTCAAAAGATAGGCTTTATCCTGCTCAGATTCTGCTTTGTCAACTGCAGTATAGGCAGCGGCATTTATCAACACAGAAACTTTTTGGCTATTAAATGCCTTTTCAATAGAGTCCTTAGATGTGATGTCTAATTGATCCTTGTCTTTACAGACGAGCTCAAATTCTTCAGCCCTTGAAAAGCTAGACCACCGCTCTTTTATTGTGAGACCTAATTGGCCACAAGCGCCAGTCAGGATTATTTGGTTTTTGTTCACGGATAGACGTCGGCTTTAGAGAAAAGATCTGCCTCACTATCTTTTGTAGAAATCAATGGATGAGGGCTCAATAAGGGCCACTTTATTCCTAGCTCTGGGTCATTCCAAAGGATTGCTCTATCATTCTCTGGCATATAATACTCAGTGCACTTATAGAAAACCTCGGCCTCTTCTGACATGACATAAAACCCATGAGCGAAACCTGCAGGCACCCATAATTGTTTTTTATTAAGAGAGGAAAGCCTTTCACCGACCCAATTTCCAAAGGTAGGAGAACTTTGTCTCAGGTCAACTGCAACGTCGAAAATTTCACCTGACAATACTCGCACTAACTTTCCTTGAGGGTAGTTTACCTGATAATGAAGGCCTCGGAGTGTGCCTTTCCTAGATTTGCTCTGATTGTCCTGAACAAAATTGATATCGCATCCAATTTCAGAAAACTGAGAAAGACGAAATGACTCCATGAAGTAACCTCTTTCGTCTTCATTTACTGTGGGTTCAAAAAGGAAAACCCCAGGTATTTTAGTTTCCAATTGCCGCATCTAACTAGTTTACAAATTATCTTTCTTCATGAAGTAAAGATCTTAAATATTCTCCATAGCTACCATTACTAAATTTCTTTGAAAGCTCTTTTAGCTGCTCATTATTTATAAACCCCTGTCGCCAGGCAGTTTCCTCGGGACATCCTATTTTTAGTCCTTGCCTCTCCTCAAGAACCCGAATAAAGTTTGCTGCGTCTAGAAGCGATTGCGTTGTACCTGTATCCAACCAGGCCGTGCCGCGATCAAAAAGCTCGACGTTAAGTGCGCCTTTGTCCAAATAAACCTTGTTTATGTCAGTTATCTCAAGCTCACCCCTCGCAGAAGGCTCTATTGTTTTTGCAATATCAACGACTTCATTGTTATACATATAAATCCCTGTTACCGCATAATGGGATTTAGGATTTTTGGGTTTTTCTTCCAGATCAATTGCTGTTTTGTTTTTGTCCAATACCACAACACCATAACGTCCGGGATCATTGACGTAATAAGCAAATATATTAGCGGCTGAGCCTTGATCAACCGCACTTTTTAAAGTTTCTTCAATTCGATTACCATAAAAAAGATTGTCTCCAAGTATTAAACAAACCCGACTGTTTCCTATAAATTCTTCACCTATCAAGAAAGCTTGGGCCAAACCTTCTGGTCTTGGTTGTTCTGCATAGGAAATCTCTATTCCCCAATGCTGACCAGTTCCCAATAGATCTTGAAAAGGTTGCGCATCCTCGGGGGTAGTAATTACCAAAATTTCCTTAATCCCTGCCAGCATTAGCGTAGATAGAGGATAATAAATCATCGGCTTATCATATATAGGAAGCAATTGCTTACTCAGTGCAATTGTCATTGGGTGTAAGCGACTTCCTCGCCCTCCAGCGAGGATTATTCCTTTAGTCATATCTTTAAGCACCCCTGTCTATATTGATACTTGTTGTACACATTACCTTGGTCAGCCACGTAACCATTTTGGCAGTGAGTTATAAAATGTCTCATTGGGTTCAAACCCAAGTTCCACGCAGGCCTCTGAATTGTCAAATAAGTTATCGGAAACTAAGTTTCTATAAGTCCGTGAGCTAATGCCCGCAATCGAAGGTAAGTTTAATCCGATTTTATTTAAAGCCTTGGCGACTACTCCAGTAAAGAACAAGATTAAATATAGTGCGAAACGAGGAGCCCTCCAAGCAGGCATTTTCTTTTCTAGTACCTGGTAGATTCGCTCTTCTAAATCGTTGATTTTATATACTTTTCCATCCGTGAGAGTATAAACCTTGTACTCCATGTTACTGTACTTTATTGATAATTCTATAGCTTGAATAACATCATTTATGCCTACCAGAGAAATACGCGTATTTAAACTAGGAAGGCGCGGTATATGACTTCTAGAAATTAGTTTAATTAGTGTTGAAATATTTCCTCTCATACCCGCGCCATAAACATTAACCGGCCTTAAAACTAATACGTTAATTAATCCCGAATTGTGGGCCTTCAAAAGTAATTCTTCTGCTTTTAACTTGGACGCACCATACGCAGTTGTTGGACTGGCATCTTCACTAATAGTCTCCGCCAAAGAACTGCTCAAAAAAATAAACTTTTTAACGTTTTTTGAGATTGCTGCAGCTAATAAAGATTCAGTGCCCACAGCATTTATGTCGAATAATCTTTTCTGGCTTATGTTGTTTGCATGAGAAATACCAGCAAGATGAACAACAATATCTATCGCATCACATGCTGCATATAGGCTCTCTGGATTCTCTAAATCTCCGGTAACGGTTTCTAAGGTAGAATTAGGACTCAAAGCAAAGGGCTGTGATCCTCTGACCAACGCACGAATTTGATAACCTGAGGTGAGCAATTGCCGACAAACATGGGTGCCAATGAACCCTGATGCCCCCGTAACTAAAATTCTTCGACCCAATGTTTCCACTTGAAACTTTATTTATAATTTCCTAAAAAAACCGCCAACCATGAGCATTAAAAAACTTATAACCAGATTTTATAAACGTGAGTATATGGCTAGCGCCCTTTTTTGCAGCGTCTCCGCCAGAGTGCTTAATCTGGACCTTAGGAGCGTAAACTAGCTCCCCATGTTTTCTCATACGAATTGATAAATCAAAGTCTTCAAAATAAAGAAAATATGATTCACAGAACCCATTTATTTTTTTAAAAATTCTAGTATCCAAAAACATAAAACACCCGCTAATAAGCTCAATTCCCTTTGAGTATTCTTTATCGGAAAGCTCCCGCATTTCGTAGTGGGACAACCTCTCCTTAAAAAATCTTTTCCAGTATGTGAATAAAAATCCTCGGATAAAAAGGGTAAAGACACTTGGATATCGCTTGCACAGGTATTGTTTTTCACCAAGTAAGTTTTCTGCATTAGGGCTTATACCTATTATATTATTATCCTGAATTATTATACTTAATGCATTCACTAAGGCTTTCTCATCGATGACAACATCTGGATTAAGAACCAGATGAAAATCACTGGTCAGACAATCTAGTATTAGATTGTGTGCCCTTCCATAGCCTATGTTGCCTTGACCACTTATATGGTGAATCTCAAGGTGCGCGCCGTCCTTTGAATCGCTAGTAATTAATCCTTGATAATCTGCTTTCGCAACTTGATTAGAGTTATCCACTAAATACACGGGTAAATTAGATACTTCATAATGACGATCCAGTTCGCAAAAAGCGGCCTGAAGAGACATTATTAGCTTTTGTATCTGGCTTGACGGCGTATAGTAGCAAACAACGCTGACTGACAGAGAGATAGGCGAATTTATAAGCGGCAAGGTCTAAGCTTAACCTTTTGTTTATTTTTGATAAATTGAGAATTTTAGTTGTTCAATCCTATCGTTACTTAGGATGCCTAAAATCATTCCTCTTCAACCAAGCGGTCACCGAATGGGGTAGATACAACTCGCATTCCAGGTGGAACATCCTCAGGGTCAATTCTTCTAGGTCTAAATTGAGTGCTTTCCTCGCCATTAGAATTAAGACTATTTCTACTAATAGCTTCGAAAGGGTTTAAAACTGGCTCGTCTTCTTGTGATTCATTGATTGCAGACGAATTTCCAGCTTCAAAAGATCTAATTAAGGGATCCCTATTTGTTAGGGACAAGACCCCAGTGTTAATGTCACGGCAGCTTATTCCGTTTTCTTTCGATTCAATACAAGGAATTCCTTCTGGATAGCGAACAGAGATTCTGTTGGCTTCGACTTTCGTCAAGATATAACCAGGATGATTCGGTATTGCTACATCTGAACCTGAAGGTTTCGCAATTCTTAATGTTTCACCTTGATTATCCATTATCATGACTGAAAAGTGGCCACCAATATTAGATGTTCCTAATAATGTAAATTCGATCACCGACCTATTACCATTGCTATCTTCTGCCGCACGATTCCTTCTTGCCCGCAAAGTATCTGAGCCATTATCGTCCAGCTCTTCAAAGAGACTAAGCGTTTGAGGTTGGCTGGTCGGAACCAACAAAAACGTAAATATAATAATGAAAGTGGTTGCTATAGAATTTTTCATAATTGGCCTTCAAACATATCTACAGGACTGATATTTGATTACCTAAAATTAGATTGTCTGGTTAACACTTAGTTAGACGTATTATCCAATTAATTAGTTTGTGTTTAGATACAATCTATCCAGACCAACTTTTAGCTGCCTGAGAGCGGAGATCTAGATCTACGCCCTAACTGATCATGTCGCGAAAAGAACCCTAGGTTTGGCCATAAAAATCAGAATTCGATGTTCTCGCCAAAATCTTCAATTTCTTCAATTTCTTCAATCTCAGATCTGTCAGAATCTGTTTTCGATATAGCTCCCTTCAACACCCTAGCGTAGGTATTTTGTGCTGTCTTATAAGCGGCTATTGTAGCCTCATGTCTCTGGATCTCAGCAGTTACCCACTGAAGACTTCTAAGGGTGGCAAGATTTTCTTCACCCAATTCTTCTTTTGTATATTCCTGCCCATCTATATTAAATTTTTCCATATAAAGCTCCTACTCTGCTGGTTACTCTTACATTGCCAGCTATAGTGTTCTAGTTTACGTTAGTATTTCATAATTCTTATAAATTTTGGCAACGCGAATTCAGTTAAAGACAGTATTCTATAACACAGGTTAGACTATAGCATAGCTGAGCTTACTCCATTTAAAAGCAACAAAAAGTAATCAACTAGAGCTGAAGCCCCTAAAACAGATCACATAGAAAATGCGAGCTAAACCTTGAAATCATGTATCTATTATTATCCTGATGCTTACTCGCTAGCTCAGGAAAAGTTAATGGGAAGAAACGCAGCTGGGGATAGTTTTCTAAATGGATATATAAATTACAACACCACATCAGAATTTTGGATTTACTGCGAAGACAAAGCCCATGCTTATTCCTTTGCTAGCAGAACAAAATCGCTTGGTTCAAACAAAAAAATTAATGCTGTTACAGCGCAAACCATGGACAAGTTATTTGATCCAGGGTGCTTTTTTATGCCCTCACCAGAAATCAACGATTTTGCATATAAAAGGACTCTTTTCAGTAATACAGGATGGAGCATTTGTGGCATTTTTCATACGACATCATCCGGAAAAATTATGGATTCTATTACTGAGTCTTTGATCGGCCCGGTTTTCGAGTGGGACGCTCTTATTTGTCCTTCCAAAGCGATAAAAACAAGCGTCGAAAATCTCCTTGATGATCATTTTGACTATTTGTCGGATAGACTCGGAGCAACAAAGAAACCTAAACCTCAGTTACCTGTGATCCCTATCGGAATAAATTCAAAAGAATTTAGTTTTACTGAACGAAAAAAAATTGATGCCAGAGAGAGGCTGGGTATAGAAAAAAATAGTATTGCGATTCTTTATGTAGGAAGACTCTCTTTTCATGCTAAAGCTCATCCATTACCTATGTACGTCGCATTGAATAATGCAGCAAAAAGAACCTCAAAAAAGATATATCTTATAGAATGCGGCTGGTTTACTAATGAAGGCCTTCGGTCAGCATTTGAAGATGCCTTTAATACATTAACTAATAATGTTAATCGAATTGTAATAGATGGTCGAAATCAAGAAGAAAAATTTAATGCGATTGCGGCAAGCGATATATTTTGTTCCCTTTCCGACAATATTCAAGAAACATTCGGGATTACTCCAATTGAGGCAATGGCAGCAGGTCTTCCAGTATTAATAACAGATTGGAATGGATATAAGGAAAGTATTGAACATGGTATTCATGGTTTTAAGGTCTCAACAACTATGCCACGCGGGGGGGCAGGTACCGAGATAGCTAAGCGTTACGCTATGGATCTCGATGACTACAACATGTATTTAGGTTATACGAGCTCTCATGTCGCTGTTGATATAGTGCAGACCACTAACTACCTTAGCGAACTCATAGAAAATAGCGCATTGCGCAAAAAATTAGCCAATGCAGCGAGTAAAAGGGCCAAAACGTATTACGATTGGGAGACTATAATCCCAGTTTATGAAGAACTCTGGTCAGAGCTTCGAGAAATTAGGGAGAAATCAAATTCAGAGTTCTTTGTAAAACACAGATGGCCTGCAAGGCCAGATCCTTTTCGCTCATTCTCTCACTATCCGACAACTCAGTTATCCGTGATGGATAAGGTCGCTTTCAGTTTTGAGTCAGAGCAACTAGCGTTAGCTCGTTTTAAAGAATTAATAACACTAGCGATGGTAAGTTACGCTGGAGAGCTATTGCCGACCAAAAGTCAAGTCCAAGAAATAATTCACGCTATAAGCCTCACTGCTGATCAAACAATAAGCATTGGCGAGCTAGTAAATCAAAAGAGAGGGGAGGAGGATACGTTACTTGCAGTTTCATGGTTACTTAAGGTTGGTTTATTGATTCATACAACACCAGAAGAGAAATGACCTCGTTCAGATTGATTCAAGTTGTAAACTGTTTTTCAACGGTTCCAAATATTTCTCATATTTCTTCCATGCTTTGGAGCTGCCTGTATAAATCTTTTTCCTCACTTGTGAAAGGCTTGCCGTCTTAACTGCTCTCGTAGTTTTGTGAAAGTCC
>MDTE01159543.1_pt1 | contig 14906 bp, 15 predicted proteins | sample 811231 | NCBI WGS metagenome assembly MDTE01 (sample SAMN05326651, study PRJNA326480) | marine metagenome | isolation source: seawater | place: Indian Ocean: Red Sea | collected 2010 | reverse complement strand
TTTTTATAAATTGCATATAAATTTAAATAATTTCAAATTAAGACATATTTGTGTTTTTTCAATATAGAAAGTTATGAAATCTGATAAAAATATTGTTTTTTTAGGTATGATGGGTTCTGGTAAGACCTCCATAGGATCACTTGTTGCAAAAAAATTAAAATTAGATTTTTTTGACATAGATGATTGTATTGAAATGAAACTTAATATGAAAATTTCAAAAATATTTGAGGAGAAAGGTGAGAAATTCTTTAGAACATTTGAAGAAAAAGCAACCTTAGATGTGCTTAAAAAGAAAAATACAGTAATAGCTCTTGGTGGTGGGGCTTTTTTAAACACAAACATTAGAAGAGAGATTCTAATAAATCATTTGTCTTTTTGGCTTAAATTAGATACCAAAACCTTGATTAATAGAATAATTAAAAGCTCAAAAAGACCCATAGCGTTTAAATCTTCTAAAAGCGAGTTAGCTGAAATGATAAATAATCGTAATAAATTATACTCCAAAGCATTATTTAAAGTTGACTGCAATAATCTTACTAAAATAAAAATAGTGAATAACATATTAAATATTTATGATGATCAAGAAACTATCTGTTAAAACAATTTCAAATAAATATACGATATTTATAGGCACTAATTTAATTGAAAGAGTATTTCAATTAATCAAAAGAAGTAATATCGATTTTAAGAAATGTTTAATTGTAATAGATACCAATGTGCCAAAAGATATGGTTTCAAAGATAAGAAAATCTTTGAAAAGAAAAAACACCTTCTTTTTTTTGATAAAGGCTAGTGAAAAAATAAAAAATCAAAATACTTCAAATTCTATAATAAATGTTTTATTACAAAATAACTTTTCTAGACAAGATTGTTTAATTGCGGTTGGTGGTGGAATTATTGGAGATATAAGTGGATTTGCGGCAAGTCAGTTCAAAAGAGGTTTGCAATTTATAAATATTCCAACAACTTTATTATCACAAGTCGACTCATCAATAGGAGGTAAAACAGGAGTTAACACTAAGTATGGAAAAAATCTCATTGGTAGTTTTTATCAACCAAAGCTTGTAGTAGCAGACATAAATTTTTTAAAAACTTTAAACAAAAGAGAAATAATTTGCGGTTATGGAGAAATCTTAAAACACTCTTTAATTGCTGATAAGAAATTTTTTAACTTTTTAGGAAAAAATATTACTGAGATTTTAAATTTAAAATCACCATTTATTGAAAAATCAATTTTTGAAAGTTGTAAAATAAAAAGAAACATTGTTGAAAGAGATGAAAATGAAAATAATTTAAGAAAAGTTTTGAATTTTGGCCATACTTTTGCTCACTCATATGAAGCAACTTTAGGATATTCAAAAAAATTAAATCATGGAGAAGCTGTAATTCTAGGAATTTTTACTGCTTTGAAATTTAGTTATCAAAAAAATTTTTTAAAACAAAAAGACTTTAACGAGATCTTATCACATTTGAGAAATTCAAAATTAAGTTTTAATATCAAGAACTTTTTTTCAAATAAAAATATAAATAGAATTTTATCTTTTATGACAAAAGATAAAAAAAATAGTTCTGATCGGATTAATTTAATTTTATTAAAAAGAATTGGTGTGCCAATTATTGATAAAACTTTTGACAAAAATCATTTAAGGTCTTTTCTAAAAAAAGAATTAATTAATTAATATTTGAACTGAATGTATAAAATTTTTGATTTCATAATCTAAAATTTTATATATTTTTTGAGTTCTTTGAATTTTTGTCAGTTTTTTTAGTTGGTCAGATTTAATTATTATTTTTAAGTGAAATTTACCAGGTTGATTTCCTGAATGTTTTTTATGTAAAAAAGATTTATCTTCAATTTTAATATTTTCAATTGAAATTTCTTTTTCTATTTTATTTTTTACAATTGCAATTAGACTAATTATATCCATAAATGATATTTAATATATCATGAAAAACATTTGTGACTGGAATAATTGTAATAAAATTGGTGAGTATAAGGCACCAGTTGAAAAAGATAATAGTAAAAAATATCGAATGTTGTGTTTAGAACACATAAAAGAATTTAATAAAAATTGGAATTATTTTTCCGGTATGAATGATGAACAAATTATGAATTTTCTCAAATCCGATATGATTTGGCATAAACCTACCCAAAGTTTTAGTTCCTCTGATAATTTTTTCAAAGTTTTATGGAATAACACTTTGAAAGATGAACTAGATAGTAAGAAATTCAAAAGTAATTTTAATCATATGCGTCAATTTAAATTTGACCATAAAGATATAAAAGCATTTGGTATTTTAGGAGTTTCTGTAGGTTTAAATTGGCAAAAAATTCAAGAAAAATTCAAAATACTTGTCAAAAAATTTCACCCTGATATGAATTCTGGAAATAAAAAATATGAAGAAAAGTTAAAACTAATTACTTTGGCTTACACACAATTAAAAAATACATATAGAGATAAAATTGACACCTAATTTAAATCAACAACCAGATATAAAAGTCTCAGTTAAACAAACGTTTGGAATTGACACTAAAATGGAAGTTGATGCTTTTTCAAAAAAAGGTGAATATGTTCCAGAAATTGATAGAAATTATAAATTTGATAAAGACACTACTCTTGCAATTATTTCAGGTTTCGCTTTTAACAAAAGAGTTTTAGTTCAAGGATATCATGGCACTGGAAAATCTACACATATAGAACAAATCGCTGCAAGACTAAATTGGCCTTGTGTAAGGGTAAATCTTGATAGTCACGTAAGCAGAATTGATCTAATTGGAAAAGATGCAATCGTTTTGAAAGAAGGAAAACAAATTACTCAATTTAATGAAGGTATTTTACCTTGGTCTATTCAAAATCCAGTAGCATTAGTCTTTGATGAGTACGATGCTGGAAGACCTGATGTAATGTTTGTAATTCAAAGAGTTTTAGAGGCGGAGGGTAACTTAACTCTTCTTGATAAAAATAAAGTTTTAAAACAAAATAAGTTTTTTAGATTATTTGCTACCTCAAATACTATTGGGCTTGGAGATACTTCAGGTTTATATCATGGGACACAACAAATTAATCAGGGACAGATGGATAGATGGAATATTGTAACTACTTTAAACTATCTTGATTTGGACAAAGAAATGGAAATCATATTGGCTAAAAATAAAAATTTGAATAATCCAAAAGGTAAAGAAAAAATTTCTAATATGATTAAGGTTGCTACTTTGACGCGGAAAGGTTTTATGGCTGGTGATATATCAACTGTAATGAGTCCGAGAACAGTTCTTCATTGGGCAGAGAATTCAGAGATATTCAAAGATACTGGTTATGCTTTCAGAGTCACATTTTTAAATAAATGTGATGATATCGAAAAAAATACGATTGCGGAATATTATCAGAGATGTTTTGGAGACGAACTACCAGAGTCTCTCGCAAATATTCAAATTTAGATGAGTGATAATGAAAAATTACCAAATTTGAAAGAAAAATTTAAACAAGCACTTAGTTCTACATTTAAAGTAATTTCGGATGATCTTGAAATAAAAAAGGAAACTAGTGAGAGAAAAGATCCAAATAGATTTGATTTCTCTGAAATAGAAAATTTAAAAACCAAAAGTGATTTTGTTAAAGCTAGAGCTAAGATAGACTCTTTAGCTTTGAAAAAAAGATTTACCAATCAAGAGATTTATAAAAAAAATCTTCCATCTAATTCTTCTTGTAAAACTTTATATTCAATTGCAGAGAAGATAAGATGTGAATCTTTGGGTGGTGAAATGCTTAAGGGAATAAAAAAAAATTTTACAGAAAATTATAATCAAATTATTAGTTTAAAAAGAAGAGACCAGCTTAAATCCAAAGAAGATGTAAGTGTGGATGAGGCGTTTGAGTTATACATGCTCAAAAATTTTCATAACATCAATTTAAATCCTTTAACTAGTAAAATGTTAGATTTTTGGGAAAAAGATTTTAATCAATCAATTAATCAACATATAAAATTTTTAAAAGATAATTTAGAAGATCAAAATAGATATTCCTTAAAATTATCAGAAATTTTGGCAAAAATGGATATTTTCCAATCCCAAGAAAATGAAGATGACCTTAAAGAAAACAATGATGATGGTCAAAGTAACCCTTCAGACCAAAATGAAGACTCTCAAAATAATGATGATAGAGAACAAGATAAGCAGGATGAATTAGAGGCAAGTGTAGACTCTGATTATGATATTGATGAATATAAATTAGATGAACAACTAGTTGATAATGACTTAAATGAACAGATTGATGAAAGAATAATAAAAAAAAAAGCCTTTAACCAAAATGAAATAGAATATAAAATTTTTACAAACAAATATGATGAAACCATCAAAGCAGAAAATTTAGAAAACTCTGATGAAGCAACAAAATTGAGAAAAACATTAGATCAGCAATTAATGGGTTTTCAAGATTTAATTACTAAACTAGCAAATAAACTCCAACGACAATTATTAGCAAAACAAAATAGAGCGTGGGAGTTCGACCTTGAAGAAGGATTATTGGATAGCTCTAAATTACCAAGAATTATTATGGACCCATTTAACTCTTTATCATTTAAAAAAGAAAAGGATTTAGATTTTAAAGATACGATTGTTACTTTATTAATCGATAATTCTGGTTCAATGAGAGGAAGACCAATAACAATTGCAGCAATTTGTGCTGATATTTTATCGAGGACGTTAGAACGTTGTTCAGTGAAAGTAGAAATATTGGGATTTACTACAAAAAATTGGAAAGGTGGACAGAGTAGAGAAAATTGGAATAAATTTGGTAAACCAAAAACCCCTGGTAGACTTAACGATTTGAGACACATAATTTATAAAGGGGCCGACACACACTGGCGACAATCAAAGAATAATCTTGGTTTAATGCTTAAAGAGGGTTTATTAAAAGAAAACATTGATGGAGAAGCAATTACTTGGGCTTTTAATAGATTGAAGAAAAGAAGGGAAGAAAGAAAAATACTTATGGTTATATCAGATGGTGCACCAGTTGATGATTCTACTTTATCAGTAAATTCTGGTGATTTTTTAGAGAAACATTTAAAAAAGATGGTAAAATTTATTGAAGACAAAACTGATATAGAAATTTTAGCTATAGGTATAGGTCACGATGTTTCTAGATATTATAACCGGGCAATCAAAATAACTGATGTGAATGAGTTGGGTGACGTTATGATTTCACAATTAAGTGCTCTATTTGACAGCAAAAAAAAATTACATTAAATCTTTAGTAAATCCTTATTTTCCCACCTTATAATTACCTCGGCACCATTTCTCGTTTTTGAGTTTCTACACAAAATAGATGCAAAATTTTTTTCAAGTAATGTTTTTCCAATAAAAATTCCTAAACCTAATCCTGTTTTTTGTTTATTTTTAGAGCTCAATGCTTTTAAATATGGTTCACCAATCTTTGACAATATATCATTTGGATATCCATCTCCATCATCTTCAATGGTAATCTCTGAATATTTTGTATCTGTTTTTAAATTAATAAAAATTTTTTTAAGACTAAATTTATTAGCATTACCAATAAAATTTCTAAGACCATATATTATTTCAATAGATTTTGTTATTTTTTTTGGATTAGAATCTTGATCAAAATTTAAAATAAACTCTTTTTGACTTGTCTCTTTAAATGAGGATGTGATTTCTTTAATATACTCTCTTAAACTAATATCTTCATCTATAAAATCATCTTCCTCTGTTGGGTTAAGACTTAATCTTTTAAGTATCTGATTACATCTTTCAACTTGACTTGATAAAAGTTCTATATCTTGAATTACGTCTTTCTGACCCTTTAGTTGTTTCATGAGTTCTTGTGAAATAATCTTTATAGTTGACAAAGGAGTTCCTAGTGAGTGTGCTGCTGCTGCTGCTTGGCCACCTAATGATAACATCTCATGCTCTTTAGCCATAACCTCTTCCATTTTATTTAAAGCTTCTTTTCTTAATCTTGACTCAGCTCCAAAAATAATTGCAAAATAATTTAAAAAGACTAAAGCTACTATCAATGCTATTGGGATAGAATAATAGTAATAAGGACTGACGTGAAAGTGATCACTTAATGGTTTTGGCAAGTCCATTGAATAAAAAGTAAGAAAAATAATTAAACTTATTGTCATTATCATTAACAAAATATTTGTTCTTAATCCTAAATTAGATGATGCGAAAACTGTTGGTATTATCAAAAAAATTACAAATGGGTTGACGATTCCGCCAGTAAAATAAATTAAAAAACCTAATTGTAATATATCTATAGTTAAAAAAACTAATGCCGATCTATCTGAAAGCTGAGTTTTCTCATAAACAAAAATTAAGTACAGATTGCTTAATATTCCAATTACAACAACCAAATTCGAAAATATAAAATTAAATTCAAACTTTAAAAAGAAATAAACAAAGTTAATTGATATTAATTGTCCAATTATACCAATCCATCTGAGTAAGATATACGTAGATTTTTTAAGAGTATAATATTTCGAAGTTTCAAAAAACTTCATCTTTAAATATCAAGATTTTGAACATTAATAGCATTTGAAATTATAAAATCTTTTCTTAATGCCACATCATTTCCCATTAATGTGTGAATTAAATTTTGGTCTTTTTTTGCATCTTTTGAGTATCTAACCTGTAATAAATTTCTTGACTGAGGATCTAAGGTAGTATTCCATAATTCCTCGGGATTCATTTCTCCAAGACCTTTGAATCTTTGAATATTCATCTTTGATTTTTCTATTTCAAACTCTTTAGAAAATTCTTTTGTATTTTTTTTCATCTTTTTTAATTCTTTGTTATTATTAAGAATATAATTCTCAAGTTCTTTTTCATCTTTTATATAAATTCCTTTTGATCCTTTATTTATCTTGAATAAAGGAGGCTGAGCCAAATAAACATGTCCGTTTTCAATTAATTTATTGAAAGGTTTATTATTAAAAAAAGTTAATAATAATGCTCTTATATGAGATCCATCAACATCAGCATCAGTCATTATAATTATTTTACCATATCTTAGATCTTTTAAATCTATTTCTTGTGTTTTTGGATCTAATCCAAGTGCATTTATAAGAGTTAAAATTTCGTTTGAGGAAATCATTTTCGCTAGGGCTTTTGTCCTTTGATCAGATCCATTCTTACTTCCATTGCTATTTTTTTTTAATTGTAAATCTTCCACATAAGTATTTAAAATTTTACCTCTCAAAGGTAATACTGCTTGATTTATTCTATTTCTACCTTGTTTTGCAGAACCTCCAGCAGAATCTCCCTCAACTATAAATAGTTCCGTTCCATCTTGCTTACCAATTTGACAATCTGCAAGTTTTCCTGGAAGACCACTCAATTCAAGTGCACCTTTCCTTCTTACGTTTTCTCTTGCTTTTCTTGCTACATCTCTTGCTAGTGCAGCTTGTAAAATTTTTGCTAAAACAATTTTAGAGATCGATGGGTTTTGATCAAACCATATAGACAATTTTTCATTAAGAATAGCTTCAACTATCATTCTAACCTCAGAAGATACTAATTTATCTTTTGTTTGAGACGAAAATTTTGGATCTGGTATCTTAGCAGACAAAACACAAGTTAGGCCTTCTTTAATGTCATCTCCAGATATTGTTAATTTATTTTTTTTTAAAAGATTATGCTCATTAGCATATTTATTAATTACTCTTGTTAAAGCACTTCTAAATCCTAATAAATGTGTTCCTCCATCCTTCTGATAAATATTATTTGTGTAAGCGAACACATCTTCGTTATAGGTTGCATTCCACTTTAAAGAGCATTCTATTTCAACATTATTTTTTTTTCCTTCAATATAGATTGGTTTTTTAAATAAATCGTTTTCATTTTTGTTTTTTAATTTTTCTCTCTTAGAGTCTAAAAATTCCACAAACTCTAAAACTCCACCATTATATTGAAATTCATGGATATTTTCTTTTTTCTGACTTGAATCTACAAAGGTAATTTTTATTCCTTTATTTAAAAAGGCTAATTCTCTCATTCTTTTAATCAAAATATTTGGGCTAAATTTTATTGAAGAAAAAATCTCTTTTGAAGGCATGAATGTTATTTCAGTGCCAGTGTCTTTTGATTTTCCAATCATTTTAATTGGAGCCTTGGCCTCACCATTTTTAAACTCTATTAAATATTTTTTTCCATCTCTATTTACTCTCAATATCAATTTTTCTGATAACGCATTTACAACCGAAACTCCAACACCATGTAATCCTCCAGAAACTTTATAAGAATCGTGATCAAATTTTCCACCTGCATGTAATTGAGTCATAATTACCTCAGCAGCAGATTTTTTTTCACCTTTATGAATATCAACAGGAATTCCTCTTCCATCATCTTTCACTGTTATAGTTCCGTCTTTATTTATTCGAACTTGAATTTTTTTACAATAACCAGCTAATGCTTCATCGATAGAATTATCTACTACCTCATAAACCATATGATGTAAGCCAGTTCCATCATCAGTATCACCAATATACATTCCTGGTCTTTTTCTAACAGCCTCAAGACCTTTTAAAACTTTGATAGAATTTGCTTGATACATGTTATTTTTCATTTTTATGGAAAAAATTATATTAACATAAATTATACTATTTAAATACAGAAGTTTTAATATATGTTGCATATTAATAAATCAAAATGATCAAAAAAGGTATTATTTTAGCTGGAGGATTTGGAACTAGATTAAGTCCCCTTACAAAATCAGTCAATAAACAATTATTACCTATTCATGATAAACCGATGATTTACTATCCCCTGTCTATTTTGATGCTTGCAAATATAAAAGACATATTGATGATTGTTAATCCTGGCCAGGTATCAAATTTTAAAAATTTGTTAGGTGATGGATCAAGGTATGGGATAAATATTTCATATAAAATTCAATCTAAACCTAGAGGACTTCCTGATGCATTTAACCTAGGCAAAGAATTTATAAAAAAAGAAAATGTGGCGTTAATATTAGGTGATAATTTTTTTTATGGTCAAAGTTTGACAAACACGTTTCAAAAATTATCAAATCATAAAGTTGGAGCAACTATATTTTTAAAGGAAGTTGACAAACCAGAAAATTATGGGGTGGCAAAAATAAAAAAAAAAAAGATAATTAGTATTTCGGAAAAACCAAAAAAATTTTTGTCTAATAAAGCAATAACTGGCTTATATTTTTTTGATAAAAAAGTATGTGAATATACGAGTAAATTAAAACCATCTAAAAGAGGTGAACTTGAAATAACAGATCTTATTAATGAATATAAAAAAAAGAAAAAATTGAAATATCAATTAATCGGTAGAGGTGCAATATGGTCAGATGCAGGAAAAATTGAAGATTTGAGCAACGTTTCAAATTACGTTAGATCTGTTGAAAAAGTTCAGGGTATAAAAATTGCCTGTTTAGAAGAAATTTCTTTTTTAAAAAAATGGATCGATAAAAAAATAATAAAACAAAATATAAAATTTTATGGTAACTGTGAGTATAGTAACTATCTGAAAAAAATTATAACTTGAAAAAAAAAATAATACTCATCACAGGATCTTCTGGTTTTATTGGCAACCTCTTTTTGAAGAGTGCTTTAAAAGAAGGTTATTTTATATTGGATATATTAAGAGCAAAAAATAAAAAAAATAAAATTTTAAATAATTTGCGTAAAAAATTTCCAAACACTTATAATTCAATATTTTTTAAAGAATACAGAGAACTTAAAAAAAAGTTGCTTAATAAAAAGTTTGATTATTTTATTAATTTTGCAACTTTGTACAAAAATAATCACTATCATGAAGAAATACCTCAATTTATAGAGTCTAATATTACTTTTCCAACTATCTTATTAGACATAATTGGACCAAAAATAAAAAAAATAATTAATTTTGGAACTATGATGCAACATGTAAACAGTAAAAACTATGTTTCAAAAAATTTTTATGCCTCTACAAAATCTGCGTTTGAAATTATCCAAGATTATTTTGCAAATCAAAACAATGATCTCAAATTTTATAATCTAAAATTTTATGAAAGTTTTGATGAATTTGATACAAGAAGAAAACTAATACCAACCCTATTAAGAAACTTCAAAAAAAATAGAAAAACACATATCATTTCTAAAAAATTAGAACTTAACCTGATACATTCTCAAGATATAATTAATGCCATTTATATTCTTTTAAAAAATAATTTCAAATGTGGCACGTATTGTTTAATAAACAAAAAAAATGTAAAAATTAATAAATTAATTATCAATATTAATAAAAAAACGAAAAAAAAATTGAAAATAAAATATTTGAATACGAAAATTACCAAACTAAAAAAAACAAATTTTAAGATTTTACCTAAATGGAAATGTGATAAAAATATAGAAAAGAAAATTTTAAATAAGTTTTATGATTAAAAAAATAAAAACAAATATTAAAGGATTATTTTTGATTAAAACAAAAATTTTCAAAGATAATAGAGGTTTTTTTAAAGAAATAGAAAAAAATAAAATTTTAAAAAAGAAATTTATTTTTGACTGTTTTTCTTTCTCCAAAAAAAATACACTTAGAGGATTGCATTTGCAGAGGAAAAAAAGTCAGGCAAAAATAATTACGGTTGTGCACGGAAAAATCTTAGATGTTGTAGTTGATCTAAGAAAAAATTCAAAAACCTACGGTAAATATTTTGCTATAAAGATTTCTCAAAATTCAAATTTTTCTCTTTTAATACCAGAACATTTTGCACACGGATTCCTTTGTTTATCTAAAAATTGCGGTATTTATTATAAATGCACAAATTATCGAGATGAAAAGAGCGAAACAACTATCAAATGGAATGACAAAACTCTCAAAATTAATTGGCCAATAAAAAAACCAATCCTATCAAAAAAAGACAGAATTGGCGTAAATTTTCTAGATTTTAAATAATTTTTGGCTGTGGAATATGAGTTATAAATTTTCCACCTCTTTTCAAAAAATTTTTTTCTTTTTTAAAAATTTCATCTTTAAAATTCCAAGCACCTAGAAAAACATAATCAGCATCACTTCGTGATAATTTTTTGTATCTTTTAATCTTAATTTTACTACCTGGTAAATACTTATTTATTTTATAAGAAGTTGTGTCATAAAAGAACTTGATATCATTACTGTTAATTTTACAATAATTTAATACTGTACAAGATTTTGCCGTAGCACCATATCCAATGATTTTCTTATTTTTTCTTTTTAGTTGATTGAATATTTGTTTAAGTTGATTTTTGGATTTTTCGACCTTTTTAGCAAATTTTTTATAAGTTGAAAATTTATCTAAACCTCCTTTTTTTTCTAATATAATATTTTTTTTTACTTGATTAGAAATTTTATAAGATTCATTATTTTTTTTTTTGATAAAGTATCTATTTGAGCCTCCATGAGTTCTTGTATTTTCAATATCAAAAATTATTAGATCAAATTGATTAAGAATTTTTTGTAAGGCGATCGTTGAAAAAACATATATATGCTCACAATAAAATTGATCATAGGCTACTTTTTTAATACATTCTAATAATGATGGGTCCTCTAAAATTAATACTCCCTTGTCATTGAGACATATTTTTATTGCTTTAAAAATTTCTGAAATATCTTTTATGTGACTAAGTGTATTAGCTGAATAAATAAGATCTATTTTATTCTTGCTTGCTATCTTTCTTGCTAAAGAAATATTCCAGTACTCAGAAAAAATTTTAAAACCTAACTTTTTAGTAATATTTGCCAAATTTTTACATGGCTCTACGCCGATAACTTTTTTTTTGTTAAAATTTTTGATAAATGCTCCATCATTACTACCTATCTCTAATATGGTTTCAGGTTTAAATTTCCTTTTAATTTTTTTTGAAAATATTTTAAATGAATTTCTCATTGTATGAGACTCAGATGATTTATAAGGATAATCCTTATTAAACATTTTCTCTTTAGGGACTGTATTCAAAATAGAGACTAAATAATTTTTTTTATCAAATCCTACTTCTAATTTAAATTTTTTTTCACTTTTATTCAGATTATTTGCTGTAAGATATGAGTTAGCCAAAGGTTGTGAACCTAAATTTAAAAATTTTTTCATAAATTAATTTTTCTTATGTAAAAGTTGATAAATTTAATTATTCCATTTAATTTTGCTAAATTATTAAAACTACTTTTTATTTGAAATCTAATAATATTAAAGAAAAATAAAAATAAATTTTGTATAAATTTCCTAATTATCTTAATAATTCTTAATTTATTATTCTTATAATCATAAATTAGTTCACCATATGTAAAATGTTTACTTCTTAAATATGAAACTTTTCTATTATTTTCAGATGATTGACTCCCATCATGATGAGCATAAATTTTGCTTGAATAAATCATCTTGTATTTTGAATTATTTATTCTTTGGATCAAATCAATGTCTTCCCAATATAAAAAATAATCTTCATCAAAAAATCCAATTTTTTTCATTTTTTCAACATCAAATAAAACACACGCAGCATCAATATTTTTTACATATCCAAACGATTTATTGTTTTTTTTTTTAGATAAATTTGGTGTGATTAAAATAGTTTCTTTTTTACGCTTTATCATATCAAACAATTTTAATATTGAATTAGATGAAATATTAATATCTGCTTGAGTGAATAAACAATATTTGGTTTTAACTCTTTTAAATAAAAAATTTGTTGATTTTGCGAGTCCAATATTTTTTTCATTCGAAAAATATCTAAATTTAAAATTTAAGATATTGGAAATTTTTTTCTTAGAGCTTAAATTTCCCTGTTGTTCAAATATTAAAAGTTTGTATTTTTCATAATTCTTAAGATTAATCAATTTAGATACAGGTGTTTTATAAAGCGTTACAATTACAGTTATATTCTTATTCATAATATTTTATACTCATTCAGATATGGCGGAGAGAATGGGATTCGAACCCATGAAAGAGTTTCCCCTTTACACGCTTTCCAAGCGTGCGCCTTCAACCACTCGGCCACCTCTCCATATCAGTTTGTTCTTTTTCTTTGTGAGTTGCCCGTTCTTAAATATTTTTTTTCAAAATTTTTGACATTTTGATAAAGATCAAAATTTCTCAAAAAATTTTTTATGTGTTCTTTTTGAACAAAAACATCATTATTTCTTCCATGTCTATTTTTGAAATTTGTTGTATTTTTTTTCTTTATTTTTGATATTTCATTTTTTGGTCTACCTTTTGAAAAGTAATATGTTGCAATTGATTTTCGAGAAACATTAAATGGACATCTCAAAGGATTTGGGTGTCCATGATTTGTGAAGTCGTTAGTTGAAAAAATTACCATTGTATTAAACAAAGGTGGGACTTTCTTAACACATCTTTTCATATCTTTGTCCCATAATTCTAAATTTCCACCGTAATTTTTTTTCCAACTTTTATTTAAATAAATGAGCACATTTATTCGTCTATCAATGTTTTTGGAAGGATGTTTATTGAAATCAGTATGTATTTTTAAAACTCCTCCTCTTTTAATTTCGTGTAAACCACCTCCATTTAAATGTGTGTCCGCTAATAGTTTTTCTTTTATAGATGATAAATGTTGGAGAAAATTTAAAAAATTTTTAGAATTTAAATATTTGAATATTTTTTTTGTGTTTTTTTTAAAACACTTTTTATTATTATTTGCAAACTTTACTTCGTTCTTATTATCATAATTAATTGAGGACTCTATTTCTGATAAATTTGGAAACTCCATCATTACATTGTTTAAAAAATTTTTATTAAAAAAATTTTTAATTACGATATGTGGATAGGGTTTTGCATTTTTATATATATTCTTTTTTTTTTCGGCAAATTTTTTAATTGTACTTAATTTTTTTGATAAAATTTTATCACTCATTTTAAAATCCAATCAGAATACTTGTCTTGATTTACTCTAATATATTGTGGAAAACTATTATCTATATTAACCTGCTCAAAGACATGACCTCTATTAAATAAATCTCTTTTTTGTTTTATTTTTTCTTCAATATTTTTTTCATTGTAGTATTTTTCTTGATCCCAGCTAGTTTCCGCCAAACTTCTAAATTTCTTTGAGATTTCCGTGGGTTTTAATAAATAATTAAAATGCCATCCACCATCATCAATAATTTCAATATTTTTCTCTTTGTCTATCCTCCAAAATCCATATTTCAAATTCTTATATAAAACTTTGTGTCTTAACCAGTCAATAGATTTTAAATTTTTTTTTTTACAAATTCTAGTACCTTCCCATGGAGATTCATATTTATTGAAAAGATTAATCTTATAAGTGTACATTTTTTGAAAAAAAATCCCATACTTTTTTTTTAATTCAAAATCTTTTAATTTTTCTGGGTTTGGTATTTCATCAGGATCTGAAAACATTATTAGATCTTCTTGTGAGGCATCTTTTATTCCATCAAAAATAAACTCTCTTTGCCATGCTTGATTTTGCCAAGGTGAATTATTTTTTGGAAATTCTTTTTCAATAATAATATGTTCAATTTTATCATTAAATTTTTCAAAATTATTTTTTGAAAAATTAATATTTTTAGTTTTTCCCCTATGATCATATATTGACTCACATATTACAAATTTATCAACTACATCGTTTAGAATTGAAAATCTTAATTCCATTTGTAAATTTTCTTGAAAAAAAGTTACACAATCAAAAATTTTTCTGCTCATTATTTTAATCTTTATTTATTTTTAAAACACCAATGAAGGCTTCCTGAGGAATTTCAACTCTTCCAAATTGTTTGGATCTAGCTTTGCCTTTTTTTTGTTTTTCTAATAATTTTCTTTTTCTATCGGTTGCACCACCGCCATGTATTTTGGTTAAAACGTCTTTTTTAAAACCTTTAATTGTTTCTCTTGCAATAATTTTTCCACCAATTGCTGCTTGTA
>MDTE01017084.1_pt1 | contig 14907 bp, 17 predicted proteins | sample 811231 | NCBI WGS metagenome assembly MDTE01 (sample SAMN05326651, study PRJNA326480) | marine metagenome | isolation source: seawater | place: Indian Ocean: Red Sea | collected 2010 | reverse complement strand
TGGCGGAACTGGTAGACGCGCCAGATTCAAAATCTGGTTCTGGCAACAGAGTGGGAGTTCAAGTCTCCCCACCCGCACCAAAAAGGAAATTTTATGTTAAATATAAATGAAAAAGCTTTTAAAACTGCTGAAAATAAGAGATCGACTTGGTTTCTTTATTTCATATCATTTATAGAGAGTATTTTTTTTCCAATACCTACTGATATTTTTATTATACCAATTGCACTTACGAATAAAAATAAAGTTTTATTAATTACATTTATGACTACATTGTTTTCAGTTCTTGGAGGAATAATTGGATACTTAATAGGGCTATATTTTTTTAATGAAGTAGGGAAAGAGCTAATAGGATATTATTCACTCCAAGAAGAATTTAACTTCTTTACAAATCTTATCACTGAATATGGGTACATTTTTATTTTTATAGCTGGATTTACTCCACTTCCTTATAAAATTGCGGCTATTGCATCTGGATTTATAAATATGCCTATTTTGATATTTATCTTATCCAGTTTTTTTTCAAGGGGCCTAAGATTTTTTATTGTTACTTACATAAGCTCTAAAGTGGGTATTAATGCCGAAAAAATAATTAGAAAAAATTTCTTATATATTTCAATTTTTCTGTTTTCATTGGTATTAATACTAATGTGGTTTGAATTAGCTAAATGAAATCAAATATAATTATATTACTTATATCAATTCTAATTGTCCTTTCAGTTCATTTACTAGAATTTCTTGGTTATGCTCCATGTGATTTATGTATAAAACAAAGATGGGCATGGTATTTAATAATATGTATTTGTTTAATTTCTACCATTTTTTATAACAAACTTTATCCTTACTATATTACTCTAATTGCTATCCTTTTCTTAGGAAATACAATTTTTTCAGGTTGGCATGTAGGGATAGAATGGGGATTTTGGGATGGACCAGAAACATGCTCAACTGCATTACAATCATTAAATGATCATGATAATTTTCTTGATGAAATAAAATCAACAAATAATTTTATACCTTGTAATGAAGCAGCAATAAGAGTCCTTGGGATTTCTTTAGCAGGATATAATTCTTTTATTTCTCTGATTATGTTTATATATTCGATATCGATTTTAAGGAAAGAACTTTGAATAAAGAAAGAATAGAAGAGATTATTAGGGTGGATCATGCTGGCGAACATGGTGCAACAGCTATTTATAAAGGTACTTTGGATATTCTAAACCTTTACGGGGATGAGGAAACAAAAAGAATAATCATAGAAATGGCCGAGGGTGAAAAGAAACATGTCAACGAATTCAATAAATTAATCAAAGATAGGTCTATTAGACCTACAGCTCTCCTTCCATTTTGGAAAATTACAGGTTACTCATTGGGAGCACTTTCAGCTATTTACGGAAAACAAGCAATTATGGCCTGCACTGAAGCAGTAGAAGAAGTTATTGATAAACATTACTCCAATCAAATCGAAGAATTAGAAGAATCGGGTTTTGAAAAAGATCTCCTTGAATCAATAAAAGAATTTCATGCTGAAGAAGTTGAACACGAAACGATCGCTAGACAAGAGGGAGGTGAAGCCTCTCCTTTTATTTCATTCTTTAAAGATATTGTAAAATTTGGTTGTAGGGGAGCAATTAAAATTTCTGAAAAAATTTAAGATTCTAATTCAACATCCCAATAAAGAAAATCCATCCAACTTTCATGTAAATAATTAGGTGGAAAACATTTACCATTATGATGCAATTCGTGAACATTTGGTTTAAATGGTAATTGAATAGGGTGCATATCTATATCTTGATGAAGCTTATTAGATTTCTTCAAGTTACAAGAAGAGCAAGCGGTAATAACATTTTTCCAAGTAGTTTTACCGCCCTTTGATCTAGGGATAAGATGGTCAAAAGTTAAATTTTCCTTTGAACCACAATATTGACACATAAATTTATCTCTTAAAAAAACATTAAATCTTGTAAAAGCAGGCCATTCTGGAGCTTTAATAAAATCTTTTAACGATACTACTGAAGGAATTTCAATCTCTACACTAGGTGATCTAACTTTTAGATCATATGTTGAAACAATATTAACTCTTTCGAGATAAACAGCTTTAATTGCATCCTGCCAAGACCATAAAGATAAGGGATAATATGACAGCGGACGAAAATCTGCATTTAAAACTAAAGCAGGACAAGAATCAGGATGCGAATTATTAATAGATGTCATATTCATTTAATCAGACTTATAATATATTAACTAATTCTATCAAAATTTTAAAAAAAATATAAATAAATAATGAAATTACATAAAACTAGATTTGCGCCAAGCCCTAATGGAAAATTGCATTTAGGACATGCATTCTCTGCAATAGTGTCAGAAAGAGTAGCTAAAAAATTTAATGGCAAATTTCTTATTAGAATTGAAGATATAGATATAGGAAGAAGTTCAGCCAAATACGAACAATCGATTTTTGAAGATTTAAATTGGCTTGGCCTAAAATATGATAAAAAAATTAGAAAACAATCAGAGCATTTCAGTTTGTATGAAGTTTATTTAAAAAAACTAAGAGATTTAGATTTAATTTACCCATGCTGGGCTTCAAGAACAGAAATCAAAAAATTTATAAATAAAAAGGATATTGAATTAAATCATTGGCCCATAGATCCAGATGGACAATATATCTATCCTGGCATTTATAAAGGAATATCACCCGCACAAAGATCAGGACTAATGTTAAGCGGAAAAGATTTTTCCTGGAGATTAGATATGGAAAAAGCCATTAATTTTGCGGAAGAAAAAATAAAATCAGAAATTTTTTTTAGTGAAATAGGATTAGAGCCTAAAGGTTTACGGAGGATTGAACCACATTTATTTGGAGACATTATTATTGCCAGAAAAGATATTCCTACTTCTTATCACTTATCTGTAACCGTTGATGATTCAGATCAAAACATAACTATTATCACAAGAGGCTTGGATATTTATCCATCCACTTCAATTCACAGATTATTACAAATTATATTAGATCTACCTGAGCCAAAATGGTTTCATCATAATCTTATAAGAAATAATGAGGGTGTAAAATTATCAAAATCCACTGAATCAACTAGCCTGGAATCTTATAGAAAACAAGGATTCTCAAAAAAGAAAATAGTAAAAAAAATTAATGATCTTGAATCCTTTCCAATATAAAAATTATAATGCGACTTTTTAATCCTTTTCCTTTAACTTTCTAATGTTATAAAAAATGCCTTCTGAGGTTCTATTATGAATGATGGCCAAATTATTAATGATTTAGAAAAGATATCGGATTTCGGTATTAAATTAATAAATTCAGCAAGGAAAAATATCACTAATCTTAAGAAAAAAGCTTCAGATGAAAATCAGCACTATTTTCACGGATTAGCATGGTATGCGACATATATTAAAGCTATTGAAAATACAACCTTATGGATAAAAGACCTTAAGAAAAATAATGAATTAACTGATTATGAATTAGAAATTGCAAAGGTTGGATTAGGAGAATTTTGTTTACAAGTTTTACATGGAATTCCAATGAGTCAAAGTGAAACTATAAGGCCTAGTGAAATTAAAATTGATGAAGAATTATTAACTGAATTTTCAAATATATCTAAAAATATTATTGAAAATTCATCTTCAGAATGTAAACAAAATTTATGTAAAATGATCAGTAAAAATACTAATAATGGCATTTTCCCAAAAATCGGTCTTGATGAAACTTACGAACAAATAAGAAATCAATTTGCAAGATTTACCGATGAAAAGATTCTTCCAAATTCTCATAAATGGCATTTAAACGATGAACTTATACCTATGGATATAATTGAAGAAATGGCTGAATTAGGTGTTTTCGGCCTAACTATTCCTGAAGAATATGGTGGTTTGGGCTTAAGTAAAACAGCAATGTGCATTGTATCTGAAGAGTTATCGAGGGGTTGGATTGGTACTGGCTCTTTAGGGACAAGATCTGAAATAGCTTCTGAACTTATACTTATTGGAGGGACTGAAGATCAAAAGAAAAAATTTCTTGCTGGTATTGCTAAAGGAAAAATTCTTCCTACAGCTGTTTTTTCAGAGCCCGATATTGGATCTGATTTAGCTCACTTAAAAACTAGAGCAGAATTAGTAAATGACAACTACAAGATTTATGGAAACAAAACTTGGATAACACATGGATCAAGAGCAAATCTTATGACGATGCTTGTAAGAACCGATAAGAATATTAAAAATCATGATGGTTTATCAATTCTATTGGCCGAAAAAGTTGAAGGGTCTGAAAAGGAACCCTTTCCTGATAGAAATATTGAAGGCGGTGAAATAGAGGTTATCGGTTACAGAGGAATGAAAGAATATGACATTGCATTTGAAGGTTTTGAAGTACCATCTGAAAATCTCTTAGGACTCATAGAAGGAAAGGGTTTTAGACAGCTGATGTCTACATTTGAGTCCGCAAGAATTCAAACAGCTGCTAGAGCGACAGGAGTATCTCAAAGTGCATGCGACTTAGCATTAAAGTATGCTCAAGAAAGAATTCAATTTGATAAGGAACTTATTAGCTTTTCAAGAATTAATGAAAAAATAGCCTTAATGTTTGCTGAAACTATGATTGCAAGGCAATTAACTCTGCATGCTGCCAGAATAAAAGATACCGGACAACGTTGTGATATGGAAGCAGGAATGGCAAAACTTCTAGCTGCAAGAATTGCGTGGTCTTCTGCAGATAGTTCCCTTCAGATTCATGGTGGTATAGGTTTTGCTACAGAAACACCAATAAGTAGGATTTTAGCAGATGCAAGAATATTAAGCATTTTTGAAGGGACAGCAGAAATACAAGCAGAAGTTATATCTAAAAGGCTTTTTGAAAGCGATAATAGATAACTCTTAATAATTAATATAAAATGATTTAATCTAGAACTCTTAGAAGAGAGGTAAAAATGGTTATTAAAAAGACCCTAAAAACTTTGTTGTTTGCCAGTATTTTATTTTTTAATTCAACATTTGCTGCAGAGTATCGTGTTGGACTATCAATGCATGATGTCGAAAGAAGGATTGAAGGAGGACCAGCATTATCAATTGAGAAAATATTTGATAGACCTGATTGGTGGCATCGCTATGCTGGAAGGCCTCACATTGGAACTCAAATAAGTTTAGCAAATCACACACATTTATTTTATGCAGGCTCAACCTGGAACCTTTTTCAAAAAAATAAATTTTCAGGAGAACTTGCCTTTGGTGCAGCTTTTCATACTGGTAATGAGGAAATAAAACAAGGTGAATTAGGTTATGGTTGCAAAGTAAATTTTAGAGAATTGATTGCTTTTGGTTATGATATTAATGACACTCAGAAAATTCAACTCAGCGCACAACATATGTCAAATGGAAGCTTATGCGATCCCAATCAAGGATTGACAAGCGTTGGCTTAAGGTTTGCTTGGAAACTTAAGTAATGATCAAATTAACGAAGATCTATACTCGGACAGGTGATAAGGGTAAAACGAGTCTTGGTGATGGTACCAGGGTATCTAAAGAAGATTTTAGAGTGGATGCTTATGGAACAATTGATGAAGCTAATTCAGTAATAGGATTGGCAAGAACAAGAACAAAGAATGCCGAATTAATTTTGTTAGATAATATTCTTGCAACAATCCAAAACGAACTTTTTGATTTAGGCGCAGAATTATCTATTCCGCCCTCAAAAGAAAATAATCTCTTGATTGAAAAAACCAAAATAACTAATAGTCAAATAGATAGAATTGAAAATGAAATTGACCAGTTAAATGTAAATCTTAAAGATCTAGATTCTTTTGTTTTGCCTGGTGGAACTTTGGCATCTTCTTACCTGCATTTAGCTAGAACAATTGTTCGCAAATCTGAAAGGTTAATGGTTAAAATGAATTCCCAAAACAAAGGCAGTATCTCAGACACAGCTTTAAAATATATTAACAGACTTTCAGATCTACTATTTGTTGCTGCTAGATATTCTAATCAAGTTGATATTGGGGGAACAGGAGATATTTTATGGCAACCAGGTAGCTCACGAGAAGAATAAATGGATAAAAGAAATAACCTATTTATTATTAATTTATATTGAAATCTTTTAAAGTGAGTTATTGACACAACATGTTTGGGGTTTTAACTTCCCGTTAATTTATTTTCAATTTTTTGGAGAATGTAATGAAAATATTAGTGCCTATAAAAAGGGTTGTAGATTACAATGTAAAAATCAGGGTAAAATCTGATCAAACTGGTGTAGAGCTCGATAATGTTAAAATGTCGATGAATCCTTTTGATGAAATTGCTGTTGAAGAAGCTATTAGATTAAAAGAGGCAGGAACTGCAGAGGAAATTATCGCCCTTTCTATTGGACCCCAACAATCTCAAGAAACGATCAGAACAGCATTAGCTATGGGCGCAGATAGAGGTATTCTTATTAAGACAGAAGAAAGTGTCGCACCTCTTAATGTTGCAAAAATAATTAAGGCCGTCACAGAAGAAGAAAGCCCAAATATAGTGATTTTAGGAAAACAAGCTATAGATGATGATTCTAACCAAACAGGACAGATGCTATCAGCCCTATTAGGTTGGTCGCAAGGAACTTTTGCCTCAGAAGTAAAAATTGAAAGTGAAAACGCCTTGGTTACTAGAGAAATCGATGGTGGATTACAAACTATAAAGCTTAAACTACCAACAATAATAACTACTGATCTTAGGCTTAATGAACCAAGATATGCATCGCTTCCAAATATTATGAAAGCAAAAAAGAAAGAAATAACTGAAAAAACACCAGAGGATTATAATGTCTCCCTTGAATCAAATATCGAAATTGTCAAAGTTTCAGAACCGCCTCAAAGAGAAGCGGGAGTTAAAGTTGAAACAGTTGAAGAATTAGTCGATAAACTTAAAAATGAAGCAGGAGTGATTTAATGACTACATTACTAGTTGCAGAACATGATAATAATTCCTTGGGGGATTCAGTAAAAAAAGCTATTAGCGCAGCGAAACTTATCGGAGAAGAAATTGATATTCTAGTAGCAGGAAAAAATTGTAAAAATGTTGCAGAAGAATCAGCAAAACTTGAAGGGGTTAATAAAGTATTAATTTGCGATGATGATCTTTATGAAAAACACCTTGCAGAACCATATGCTGAATTAGTGATTTCACTTTCCGAAAATTATAAAACATTTATTGCAGCAGCATCTACAACAAGCAAAAATTTTATGCCCAGAGTTGCAGCATTACTTGATGTCCCACAAATATCAGACATAACCTCGGTTATTGATAATCAAACATTTGAGCACCCTATTTACGCAGGAAATGCAATTGAAACAGTTAAAATTTCTTCTGAAAAAAGAGTTTTAACAATTCGTGCCACTGCTTTTCAGGCTTCTGGAGAACAAGACCCTGCTAATATTGAAAATATAAACTCCAATGGCAATCCCTCCTTATCAGAATATATTTCTGAAGAACTTACTAAGTCTGATAGACCAGAATTAACATCAGCAAGAATTATTATTTCTGGAGGAAGAGGAATGCAATCTGGAGAAAACTTTACCTTATTGGAAGCAATTGCTGATAAATTAGGTGCTGCGGTTGGTGCTTCACGAGCTGCAGTGGATGCAGGTTTTGTGCCTAATGATTACCAAGTAGGTCAAACTGGAAAAGTAGTTGCTCCAGAGCTTTATATTGCTGTTGGTATATCAGGCGCAATTCAGCATTTGGCTGGAATGAAAGATTCTAAAGTTATAGTAGCCATTAATAAAGATGAGGAGGCGCCAATTTTTCAAGTAGCGGATTATGGTTTAGTTGCAGATTTGTTTAAGGCCATACCTGATCTTGAATCTGCTTTGGGTTAATTATTAAGTTCTTTTAATTTAGTTAAATAATCCTTAACCTCTTTAGAGTCCCATTCTAAAGGACCATCAAATCTTCCAATTTCTTTGCCTTTTTTGTTAATTAATAGTGTAACGGGCAAACCTTTAGCATTAATATGCTGTCCTAACATCGTAGTCGGGTCATGGTAATTTTTTAAATTTTCAATCGCAATTTCTTTAAGAAATTTATCAATTTCTGAATACGCAGTTCTTTCAACAGCTACAATAACAACCTGAAAATTTTTATCACCAATTTCTTTTTGTAAGTTATCTAAAGAAGGCATTTCTACCCTACACGGCAAACACCAAGTTGCCCAAAGATTCATTAAGATCATCTTTCCCCTAAAATCGGATATGATATAATTAACTCCATCTGAGTCCTTAAATTCTATTTTAGATAGATTAGATAAATCATCTGGTTCAGAAAGTTTAAAATTTGTACTTTCACTAAAATAAAACTTAATTGAATAAGAAAGTATAAGATATGAGCAAATTGATATAATTATAAATAGAAAAATTAATTTCTTTTTTGACTTAATCATGACAATTCTATAGAGAGGTTTTTTTTAAAATAAAAGTAAATATGAAAAGAAAAACAAAAAAAAATAAAATGTGGGGCGGCAGATTTAAATCTGACCAAGATAAACTTATGCAGAATATAAATTCTTCCATAGGTTTTGATTCGAGACTTTATGATGAAGATATAAAGGCATCAATTGCGCATGCGCGAATGTTAGCTAAAAAAAATATCATTACTACTAAAGACTCTCAAAGAATTATTTCTGGTTTAAAAAGAATCAAAAATGAATTTTCAAATGATACTTTTAAATTACAGACTAATTTGGAAGATATACATATGAATATAGAAGCTAATTTAGAAAAAAAAATTGGGTCTGTAGCTAAAAAATTACATACAGGAAGATCAAGAAATGATCAGGTGGCTACTGATATGAGACTTTATATGAAAAAAAATTGTTTAGTAATTATTAAGCAAATACATAGTTTACAATTACAACTAGCCAAAAAGGCCTTAAAATATTTTGATTTTTTAATGCCTGGATATACACATATGCAGATTGCCCAGCCAATTACCCTTGGTCATCATCTTTTAGCATATGTAGAAATGTTAGATAGGGATAAAAATAGATTTAAAGACTCTCTCAAAAGAATCGATGAAAACCCTTTAGGGGCTGCTGCATTAGCTGGAACATCTTTCCCAATTGACCGAAATATGACCACTAAGGAATTAGGATTTAAAAGACCTATGGCAAATTCTATTGATGCTGTATCATCAAGAGACTTTATCATTGAACCTCTAGCCGCCTCCTCAATTCTCGCAACTCATCTTTCAAGATTTTCTGAGGAAATAGTTTTTTGGGTTTCCGAAGGATTCGATTTTATTGATTTACCTGATAATCTAGCAACAGGGTCTTCAATAATGCCGCAAAAAAGAAATCCTGATATTGCCGAGCTTGTAAGAGGGAAAAATGGAAGAATTATTGGTTCTTTAATGTCAATTCTTGTTGTCATGAAAGGATTGCCTCTTGCCTATTCAAAGGATCTTCAAGAAGATAAAGAATTAACTTTTGATGCAATAGATAATATCATTATTTCCCTCAAATCAATTGAAGCTATAACTAAAGAATTAAAACCCAAAAAACAAAATTTAAGAAAAGCTGCTGAGAAAAGCTATTCTACGGCTACAGATTTAGCTGATTGGCTTGTAAAAAATATTGGTATACCTTTCAGGCAAGCGCATAAGGTTACTGGTAAAATTGTCAGATATTGCGAGGAAATGAAAATTGATTTACCTGATATTGATTTTACTGAGCTAAAAAAATTTAATAAAAAGATCACAAAAGATATTTATAATGTTTTAAAAGTCGAAAAATCCGTAAACCAGAAGAAATCTTTTGGAAGTACAGCTCCAAAAATGGTTAAAAGGGCGGCAACAAAGTGGGTAAAAAAACTACAAAATGAAAAAAACTAATCTTATAGTTCTTTTAATTATAATTCTGCTTACTAGCTGTGGAAGAAAAGGAGACCTATTACCGCCTCCGTCATTTAATCATAATTTTGAAAGAATATCCTATATTGGAGAATAAATATGTATTCATATATTAACAATCAACTTCATTGCGAAAATGTTGATATATCAGAATTAAGTAACAAAATTGGCTCGCCGTTTTATTGCTATTCGTCTGAAATACTAGCGAATAAATATTCTGAAATTGAAAGAGCGTTTAAAGGAAAAGATTTACTAATCTGCTATTCTCTTAAAGCAAATTCGAATCAGTCAATTATTAAAACATTTTCTTCAATGGGTTCTGGGGCTGATGTCGTTTCTATGGGCGAACTTAAAAGAGCTCTTAAGGCTGGCATTCCCAATGACAAAATAGTTTTTTCAGGAGTTGGAAAAAGTCCTGAAGAAATTAATTTTGCTTTAAAAAATAACATTTTGATGATTAATGTCGAATCTGTTGCTGAACTTAATAAAATTTCTGAACTAGCTTCTAGTTTAAATGAGACTGCGCCAATATCTATTAGGATAAACCCAGATATCTCTGCTGGAGAAAATGAAAAAATTTCAACAGGAAAAAAACAGGATAAATTCGGTATATCTTACCAAGATATTTTAGAGGTTTATGACTTAGCCAGCTCTTTGAATAACATTCAAATAAAAGGAATTGATGTTCATATTGGCAGTCAGATTAATAATATTGAGCCTTTTGAACAAACCTTTGACTGTCTTTTAGAAGTTATCGAAAATCTAAAAAATAAGGACATAAATATTGATATAATTGATATTGGTGGTGGTATAGGAGTAAATTATACTAATGAACAGCCATTAGAAATAAAACAGTACGCCAAATTAATTGAAGAAAAATTGGAACCTTTAAATAAGAAAATAATCATTGAGCCAGGTAGATTCTTAACAGCTGAATCAGGAATTCTTGTAACAAGTGTAATTTATATAAAAGAAACATCAGATAAAAATTTCTTAATTGTTGATGCAGCAATGAATGATTTTATTCGTCCTTCTTTATATGGTTCAATACATAAAATTCTGCCAATAAAAAAACATCAAATTGGTAAAGCAGAAAATATGTATGATGTAGTGGGACCAGTTTGCGAAACAGGAGATTATTTTGTCAAAGATTACAAAACCTCTCAAATAGAAGAAGGTAATCTTCTTGCAATTACTTATACTGGTGCTTACGGCTCCGTTTTATCGTCTAACTATAATTCTAGGCCCTCAATACCTGAAGTTCTTATCAAAGGTAAAAAGTTTTCAATAATTAAGAATAAGGAAAATATTGAAGAAATAATAAATCAAGATTCAATAGCAGAATGGCTTTAATTAAGGAAGAATTTCAATTTGTACCTTATTTGATTGTTCAGGATAATTTTTAAATGAAACTGAGAAAGAATGTTTTTCATTTTTCAGAAAATATTTGTCATCAAAATTAACTATTTTCTTCATAAGTATTTTTTCTCCTTGATCAACAATTTTAACTTCAATATCAGGTATCTTTCTTTCATATCTGGTTTGATTGATAAGTGAACCTGAAACTAACAAAGCTGATTGATTGTCAATAATGGTTGATGTTGTTTCCAACTTGTAAATATCTATACCCCTTATATCTAATGAAGGATCAATTATTTCCAAAACTGGTCTCAGTAAAGAAAAACTATCTGCTAAAAATAACCTATTGTACCAAACACCAGCTAAAACGGATATTATTATAAGGATAGAAATCAGAGAAAATGCACTGCTTTCTCCTTTTTTATTTTCTGAAACAGGAACAGGTAAAGGATGATCAGGAATTTTATTAATATTATATTTTTCTTCCAATTTCTTGTTTACCGAACCTTGAGAATCAATAGGTTCATAGAGACGAGGAATTTCAATAGCCTTACCTGAAGAATTAGCAGTCCAAATAAAGTAACATCTTGAACACTTAACTTTTCTATTATTTGATCCAAATTTCTCAGCGCTTACAGAAAAACTAGTACTACATGCTGGACATTGAATTATCATATTTAACCATCAAATATATTCCGATAAATATTCTATCTAGAAATAATATACGCATTGCCTTTAGGGCCATCGGTCAAAACAAGTAAATTTCCTTTTACAGAAGATTTAATACTTCTTATTCTTCCTTCTATTTCTTTAAAAATTATATCTTCATTAACAGAGGACCCTTCAACTGAAAGTCTTCTAATATCACCAGGAACGGCCGAACAAATAAGAATTTTTCCATTTAACTCAGGAAAAATCTCACCATTATAAAACAACATATCTAATGGAGCTATAGAAGGCACCCAATACTTTAAGGGTTGTTCCATTCCTTCCTTTTCTTTGAAAGGGGATATTATGCTACCATTATAATCTATTCCATAAGTTATTGCAGGCCATCCATAATTTTTTCCAGGCTCGATGACATTAATTTCATCTCCTCCTCTTGGTCCATGCTCGTGTGAATATAAGATATTATTTACTTTATCAAAGGCCAGGCCTTGCTGATTTCTATGACCAAATGACCAAATTTCAGGTAAGGCATTATTTTTTTCTATAAAAGGATTATCCTTCGGGATCGAGCCATCATCCATAACCCGAATGATCTTGCCATAATGGTTATCTAATTCTTGTGCTAACTCTCTATAATTAAAGCCATCGCCAGATGTAATTATCAGGGATTTATCATTTAAAAATAATAATCTAGCCCCATAATGATTTGAAGTTTTTCTATACGGGGTTGCTTCGAAAATTATTTTTTGGTTTGATAATTTATTACCTTCAAGCTCAGCAACAATAACTCTTAATGTATTGTTTTTCTTCTCCCCAAAAGAAAATGATAAATATATTTTTCTGTTTATTTCATAATCGGGGTGTAAAGCTATATCTGATAGCCCGCCTTGACCTCTAAATAAAACATTTGGAATCCCTTCAATTTCTGTTATCTCTTTTGAATCACCTTTTATTAATTTTATTTTACCAGGCATTTCCGTAACAAGAAAATCGCCGTTAGGTAAAAAAACCGAACTCCAAGGGTAATTAAAATCTCCTTTTATTTTTTCTATTTTATATTCGAATTCTTCAGCAATAAGGGAGCTTAAAGATACCAAACAACAAAAAATAAAAATGATTGAATTGTATTTTAATTTAAAAAAATGCATTTACTTCTTATTATCTCAAAACTTTATTTAACAATAAACCATATATGTAACCGCCCAACAACCCTGATATACAAAAGAAAAGAAAGCCTAAAATAGATCTCATACCTGCAATCAAGATTGCTCCGGTAAAAACTAAAGTTGTTAATTGGAGCATAACCATAATTCCGAAAAACCCAGCAACAGCATAGGAAACTCTTCTATCTAATGGAAAAAAATATCTAACAATAGCTGTAATAATAAATGCTGTAGAAAATGTTATTACCACAATTATAAAAAATAACATTCCATTTGCAATATCACTTAAAAACAATTCAAAGAATGTCTGTATTGATATTGAAAGATCTTTAGAACTTAGCCAAATTAAATTAGAAACTAAATTTACAAGAATTATCATAACGCTAGTAAATAAAGTAGCGCCAAGAAAGAATAGAGGTATATATAGGTAAGCCATTTAATTATTTTTCCTTTGGATAAGCCAAATTCCGACAAAGATAAAAGTCAGTCCAGAAATTATAGCAAAATTTATAGATTCGTTTAACAAATTAATACCTAAAAATAATGCCCAAATGGGAATTAAATAAGTTACCATCGATAAAAATACAGGACCTTTTAAATCAACTATCTTAAACCATACAACAGTTGCTATTCCAGAAGGAAAAATACCTAAATATAATAATAAACTAATTATTTTGCTATTTAAAATAGTTAAGTCAGGTAGAGGCTCAAAAAATAAAGCTAAAATTAATCCAAAAAATGAAGCACATATTAATGAACCCGCTGCTCTATCCATTGCCCCAATATGTGATACTTTTTTAGCCAAAACAGTAGCTAAAGAATATGAAGCTGTTCCGATTAAGACAGCTATTTGACCGCTTATAAATAATGTATTAAAAATTATACCATCTGATTTATTGAAACTTATCAAAAAAATTAGCCCTGCAAAACCTAAAGCAATACCTAAAATTTTACTCATATTAATCTTTTCTTCTTTCAAAAAAAAGAAGGCCAAAAGTAAAGTAAGAATAGGATTAACCCCCATTAATATTGCTGTTAATGATGATGGTATAAATTGTTGTCCCCAAGCAATTACACTGAAAGGAAGGGCAAAACCGAAAAAACCTAAAATTAAACTCCAATACCAGAATTCTTTATTGGTCGGAAGGATTCTTTTTTGAAAAAATAACCACAGCAATAATATTATAGATCCAAGAGCTACCCTGCTGAACATTATCCATAATGGCGAAACGGCCGATAAAACAACTTTTATTGCTGAGAAAGAAGATCCCCAAGTTATCACAAGGAAAAGTAATAGAACGAAGGGTAGGAGATTATTTGATTTTTTAATCATATATTATTATTTTCGGTGATATTCTATAATAGGTTAAACTAATTTAAAAATTTATTAATCAATAACATCTATTAAGAAATGTTAACAAATAATGAGATTTAAACCACTTTTACTTGTCTTTTTCTTATCATCCTTTTTATTAATTTCCTTATTACTTAAAGATTATTTGGACTTTTTGAGATTGTCGGATAGTCAAAATTACTCACAAAATAATTTTGATGCCATAGTTGTTTTAACCGGTGGACCTAATCGTATAAATGAAGGATTTAAATTATTAGAAAATAATTTTTCTAAGAAAATTTTTATCTCCGGTGTAAACCCAATTGTAAAAAAAACTGATCTAAAAAAGATAATTAATAAAAATGACGACCCTGAAAAGGATAGCTTAATTGATTGTTGTTTATATATAGGAAAGAAAGCAACAAACACCAAAACAAACGCAATAGAGGTTATAAACTGGATGTCTATAAATAATTTGAATTCCGCAATTTTAGTCAC
>MDTE01001490.1_pt1 | contig 14908 bp, 9 predicted proteins | sample 811231 | NCBI WGS metagenome assembly MDTE01 (sample SAMN05326651, study PRJNA326480) | marine metagenome | isolation source: seawater | place: Indian Ocean: Red Sea | collected 2010 | reverse complement strand
TTATTTTTTTCTCTATATCCCTAACGGGTGTATTTAATTGATTGGCTAACTCACCAAGCCGCTCAGAATCAACTCGAGCCTGATTAGAAGCAACTAATCCAGCAATCGCTTCAATGCGACGAACTCCAGCAGCAACTGCTGACTCTGACTGAATTCTAAAAAGCCCCAGCTCTCCGGTAGCACTTGTATGGGTACCGCCGCATAACTCCATTGAGTAACCATTTAAAGCCCCGGACTCTCCTCCAATTTGAACAACTCGAACTTTATCTCCGTATTTATCACCAAAGAACTGTAATATATCATCTCGACCAGAAATATCGCTGTAACTGATCTCAATCCAACTAACCTGTGAATTTTCCAAGATACGCTCGTTCACTAGCTGCTCAATGTCAGAGAGTTGCTGTGCACTTAACGGCTGACTATTGAAGTCAAATGTCAATTTATCCGGGCCAACAAATGAGCCTTTTTGAGAAGAATCAGCTGATGTCACCTCATGCAAGGCCCAATGAAAAAGATGAGTTACAGTATGGTGTCGCTCAATAGCAGTCCGTCTTCTCATATCAACTTGCAACTCAACCTCAGAACCCTTATCAGGAATAACTTTCCCTTTAATTAAATGCAGAAAAGCATTACCCGTTATTTGAGTGTCAATCACACTGCATTTTTGATCACCAAAAATAATTGCCCCAGTATCACCTAACTGACCACCCATTTCCCCATAAAATGGGGTGCGATCCAAAACCACTGCATTACGGTTTTTATCTTGAACAATCTCAATGACTTTGGCCTTGGCACAATTATCATCAAAACCTACAAACTCAGTTTTCACACCAGTCGCTAAACTACTAACACTAATAATTTCTTTCTTTTGAGCAGCTCGAGCACGATCTCTTTGCTCTCTCATTAATTTTTCGAATCCATCTGTATCTACCAATAAACCAGACTCGCGAGCCATTAATTGAGTCAAATCCAAAGGAAATCCATATGTGTCATATAATTTGAACGCAAAATCCCCAGTAAGTTCTTTGCCCTTTTCCAACTTTCCAGCCTCTTCTCTAAAAAGTTCAATTCCACGATCAAGAGTCTTATTAAATGATTGCTCTTCACTACGAATGACTTCCTTAACAAGCTCACGTTGTTTTACTAACTCAGGAAAAACATCACCCATAGCTTCAACAAGCACATCCACTAACTTATAGAAAAAAGGCTCCTTAAATCCGAGAGTTCTCCCATATCGAACTGCACGTCGCAATATACGCCGAAGGACATAATTTCTATCAGTATTCCCAGGTTGAATTCCATCTGCGATAGAAAAACTCAGCGTTCTGATATGATCCCCTATAACCCGAAACGCAACATCTATTTTTTGTTGCTCAGTTGGCTCTGACCCAAGCAATGTAGACTTATATTTCTTATCACTCTGCTTTTCAAGTTCCGTAAAAATTGGGCTAAAAACATCCGTATCATAATTAGAAACCGTCTTGGTAAAGTCAGTGAAATTGTTAGTCGTCTGAATAATCGCTGTAACTCGCTCAAAACCCATCCCAGTATCAACATGCTTTGCCGCAAGAGGCGAAAAAGAACCATCCGTGTTAGCATTGTATTGAATAAAAACAAGATTCCATATTTCTATACAATCAGAATTATCTGCATTAACAAGACTACCTTGTGTATCTCCATCCGCAGTAAGATCTACATGTAATTCACTACACGGCCCACACGGCCCCGTATCCCCCATCATCCAAAAATTATCTTTCTTGTTTCCATATACAATATGAATGTTTGGATCCAGTCCTTCCTTTTCAAAAATTTCTTTCCAAAAATCATACGCCTCTTGATCAAACTCACCTGGGTCTCCTTTATCAGGCTTATATACCGTTGCATACAAACGTTCTTTCGGAAATTTCCATACACCTGTTATAAGCTCCCACGACCATTCTATAGATTCTTTTTTAAAGTAATCACCAAAAGACCAGTTGCCTAACATCTCAAAAAATGTGTGATGATAAGTATCCATACCAACGTCCTCCAAGTCATTGTGCTTTCCCCCAGCACGAATACATTTTTGGGTATCAGCAGCACGCCCTGGTGAATATGGGCAATTTTGTTCTCCAAGAAATATTGGAACGAATTGATTCATGCCTGCATTAGTAAATAAAAGATTGGGAGCATCAGGCATTAAGCTAGCAGAAGACACTATCGTGTGCTGCTTAGACTTAAAAAAATCGAGAAAGGATTGTCGAATCTCCGAACTAGTCATCATCATAGCCAAAAACGGCGTGAGAAAGAAAAACCACCATGAGCTATGGCTGCAAGCTAAACTAGAGCTGAATTGAACATATTAAGCCACTAAATCGTAGAAATATTTATTTAATTTGCCAATAGGATGTTATTTTTGCGTGCCCACCGACTATCTGGTCAGTTAGTATTCCGCCTCAAATTAAAGGGGAAACATTGTGCATTTTGAATACTCACAAATACTTTGGCTTACAGTATTAGTCATATCGATGCTGAGCATGTTTTTTTGGTGGGCATGGAAAAAACGGGCAAAACTCCTGCTAATGTTTGTACACAGAAAGCTAGTCGACCAACTAACTATTGGCTTATCAAGTAAACGCCGATTGATCAAAATAGGACTACTAGTAATTACAGTAGCCCTACTCATGATGGCTATAGCAAGACCTAAGATGGGATTTCAATGGCAAGAAATGGAAATGCGCGGCCTTGATATCCTTGTTGCAGTGGACACTTCTCGAAGCATGCTTGCCAGTGATCAGAATCCCAACAGATTAGAAAGAGCTAAACTTGCAGCACTTGACCTAATGCACCTGGCTAAACGAGATCGCCTTGGCCTTATTGCCTTCTCCGGGACTGCTTTTCTACAATGCCCACTTACCATCGACCAAAACGCTTTTACGCAAAGTGTCAATTCACTTAGCACAACAATCATTCCTCAAGGAGGAACTGCCGTAGGCGAAGCTATTCAAGAGGCTGTAAGAACATTTGAACAAGAGGAAGACAACCATAAAGTATTGGTTTTATTTACTGATGGAGAAGATCATGAGCAAAATATTGCCGGACCAATTCAAAAAGCCAATGAGGTGGGCATGAAAGTATTTACTGTGGGAGTTGGAACACCAGAAGGAGAGTTAATTCAAGTTCGCAATCCACAAAACGGAAAACTTGATTTTCTCAAAGATGACCTTGGCAACGTAGTTAAATCTCGGCTAAACGAAACTTTCCTGAGAAAGCTTTCCACAGATACCGGAGCTTTCTATCTTCCGATGCAAGGCGCAGATACAGTCGAAAGGTTATACTCATCCGGACTGGCAGGGCTAACCCCAAGCCGAACACAAAATCAAAGGATTAAACGATTTACGGAGCGATACCAATGGCCACTAGGACTAGCAATACTTCTACTTTTAGCTGAGCGCCTTCTACCTGAAATAGAACGCCGCAAATATAAAATCCATAATTCAACATATTACAAAAGTGCAGCTATATTTATATTCTTTATCACAACAAATCATTTACTCGGCTCAACCAGTGAAGCCCGCAACCATATGGATAAAGGAAATTTTTCCAAGGCTCTTGAAGTCTATGAAAAGTTACTCCCAGAGCATGAAAACAACTCACCATTAAAAGCACGTTTACAATATAATGCGGGAACCGCTGCATATAACGCAAAAAATTATAAAAAAGCTGAAGAATACTTCCGTAAAGCTCTTAACCAAGCAAAGACTCCCCTGCCTTTACAACAGCGCGCCTTTTACAATCTAGGTAATTCAATGTTTCGACTCGGAGAAAAAACACAAAATCCAGATGAAAAAATAAAACAATGGACAGAGGCCTTGAAGCAATTCAAAGGAGCTCACAGTCTAAGCAAACAACTAGAAGAATTTAATGAAGATGAAGACGCCCTATTTAATTCTGAAGTAGTTAAAAAAAAGCTTGAACAACTTGAACAACAACAGCAACAACAAAACCAAGATAATAAGAAAAAAGAAAACCAAGATAAAGAGAACGATAAAGAGAATTCAAAAGATCTAAAAAACAACGAAAAACCCGAACAAAAAGAGGAGAAAAAAAAGCAGAAACAAGAAGAAAGCAAAGACAAAGAAGATCAACAAAAACAGGAACAAGAAAAATCTAAACAAGAAGAAAGCAAAGACAAAGAGGATCAACAAAAACAAAACGGAACCACTGATAATAAAAAACAAAAAACTCAACCAGGACAATCACAGGAAAAAGAAGAAACTAGTCAAGCTCAGCAGGATGGAAAAATGACTCCAGAACAAGTTCAACGATTACTCGATTCATTAAAACAACAAGAACGATCGCTGATTTATCGACCACCAGAAAAGGAAAAAAAACAAAACCGTAATAAATTTCGAGACTGGTAATAATGATACGATTGATTGCATTTAACCTGTTATTGTTAGTTGCAGCCGACGCATATGCTCAACGGGCAACCGCTACATTAGACCGATCAACTGTAGCCGTCGGAGAAGGAGTAGGATTCAGTATTGCCTGTGAAAATTTCCAACCCTCTACCATTCCTAGGCCACCGTTAATCCCAGGATTACAAATTGCCAATTCTGGCTCTGGACGAAGTTTTCAACTTGGCGGTGGGCAACAAGTAAGCACTCTTACATACAACTTTCTTATTACACCCACTAAAACTGGAACATATACTCTACCCGGATTGTCAATCCCATCGGATAGCGGCACATTTAAAACACAACCTCTAAAACTAAGAGTAGTAGCGGCCGATTCCCGAGAGAGCAGTGGAATATCTGACTATGCTTTTATTAGACTAATTACTAGCAAAGAGACAGCTTTTGTCGGCGAGCCAATTCCAATTGAAATTCAACTATTTTTACAAAACGGCCGATATAATATGCCCGAACTATCTGCCGAAGGATTTAATCTAACGGAATTCCCTGAGCCATTATCATCTCGAGCACAAAAAGGAAATTCTATCTATCAGGTCCGCACTTTCCAAACAGCTGCCACACCCATAAAAACTGGAAACCTTAAAATTGGACCTGTCAAAATGGACGTAGTACTAAAAATAAGACAGAACCAAAACCGAAGAAGCCCCTTTAACGATCCATTTGAGGGACTTTTAACCCGTTATCAAGATGTTCCAGCTAAGCTTGAAGCTAAAAGCCAAAACATAACTGTCAAACCACTGCCAACTGAAGGCAAACCTATAAACTTCAATGGAACTGTTGGGCAATTTTCAATGATAGCAAAGGCTTCTCCACTCGAAGTAACTGTTGGTGACCCTGTCACAATCAACATAGAACTTTCAGGCATGGGCACTATCGAATCACTTAATTTACCCAAACTAGAATGGCCCGGATTCAAGAGCTACGAACCATCAATTTCTTCAAAAAAAACCGATCCACTTGGCTTGAAAGGTGTCAAAATATTCGAACAAGTAATTATACCAGAAAATGACACAATCAAAGAAGTTCCTAAGATAGAAATGACATATTTCGACCCAGAACAGGAATCTTATCAAATCTTAACTCAAGGCCCCTTCGCATTAAAAGTAAACCCTAGCGCCAAACCAATTCCAATAACGACCACTTCAGCAAATGGAGAAAATTCATCTAATGCAGGAGAAGACACAAAACAGTCGGAGCTCAAGTGGATAAAATATAAAATAGGAACTCTCGGGCAATCAATACCACTCATAAGTCGTCCAGTTTTCTGGCTATCACAGTCAATTCCTTTATTGTTTTGGATAGGAAGCATTGTGTGGCGCAGAAAAAACAATGCGTTGGCCAGTAACCCTCGATTAAGACGACAAAAACAAGTCGAATATATTACCCGTAAAAGCTTAACGAAATTATCCAAACTTGCAGATGACAACAAAGCTCAAGAATTTTACGCTGAATTAGCAATAGTTCTCAGGGAACAACTAGGCTTTAAACTGGATATCCCGGCTGAAGGAATTACTGGAGACATAATAAACGAACCACTTGCTCAGAAACAGATTCAACGTGAAGTTCGAGAGTCTTTAGAGCAAATGTTTGATAGTTGCGATGCAGCAAGCTATGCAGCATCGCAATCGACCACAGAACTACATAAGAGCATAACCGATCTTGAAAAAGTCATTAGAGATCTAAAATGAGTATATTTTCCATAAAAGTCATTCGCTACTTTTGGATATATTTATTGTTATTTTCATTAGAAATAGAAACAGCTAATGCTAATTCAATAGCTTTTGAAAAAGCCAATAAGCTTTTTGAAAATGGAAAATATTCGGAAGCCATACTGAAATATAAAAACCTAAGCGCCAACGGAGTTTCAGCCAACCTTCTATTTAACCTTGGAAATGCTCACTTCAAATCCGGAAATATTGGTCAGGCGATGGTAAACTATCAAAGAGCACTCAAGCTTAATCCTCGCCACCCCGACCTAATCGCTAATCTAAATTTCGCCTACAAACATACTCAAACCGAGCCTATCCCAATCACATTTCAACAGAAATGGATACGCAAACTCTCCATTGAAGAATGGACATTAATAACATCACTTTCAGTATCACTCTTTTTAATAACACTAGGAATACGCCAGTTAAATTCTTCGCTCGTTAAAAATAAGTTATGGATAAAAATTTTCGCGAGCATCTCCTCCCTCTTGGTCTTACTAACAGCAATATCCACAACAGATTATTTTGGGAATAAACAAGCGTTTGTCATCCAAAAAGAAGCAACCGTGCATTCAAACCCGGTTGAGCAATCACCTGAACTATTTAAGGTGACAGATGGCATGGAACTAATAGTCCTTGGACGAACCAGAGAATTTATCAATATTCAGTCTAGCATTGGATCAACCGGATGGATACACCAAAATGCAATTGAGTTAACTCTTCCGTAACCACTTTCGTTCTGGCTTAATCAATTCCACTGACCTCTATTTATTACTTTAATTTTTATCCAACAATATAGCTCGAACAGCATCATGTTCCTGCTTACTTAAAACCCCATTTTTATCAATATCGTTTTCGACAAAGATTTTTAAACGAGCTTTCTCGCGAGGCTCCTCGCGCATATCTCGGTTACGCCCACCACTTCTACTCGGCGGACGAGTAATGTATCTCATCAACCAATCCATCGTCTTGAATTTCCCAGCTTCAACCTCTTTAGAAATAGTGGCTCTTTCACTAGTATTTAAACGACCATCCTTATTGATGTCATATTCATCATTAATTTCTTTGAAACGACGATCCACCCATTGACGTGCTTTACCAAACTCTTTCTCGTTCAATTCGTTATCTTCGTCCATGTCAAATTTAGCAATAATTGGATCGGGATAACGAAATCTCCTTCGCTCCGAACGACGACGCTCAGTTTTAGGAGGATTTAATTTATCATAACGAATTTTCTCACGTTCTATAGAACTTAAACGGCCATCTTTGTTCGCATCATACTTAACCAAGAGTTTTTTTTGAAAATCAGACTTCTCTGAAGCGAAGCTAAAGGGCGCTAGAAAAAGCCCAATACAAATCAAAACAGTTACTTTTATTATGTTCATTTTATTTCAAATTATTGACAGTTTTCTCACCCTCAACCTTAAACGGCACTTCATCAATCGCACTCCACTCATCTTCGAACAAAACCCTAACCTTCAATAGATATGTTTTATCGAAAAGTATCGGTTTTGTGTATTTCTCTGCAGCAGGTGAAACACCTCCTCCAACCAAACGTGGGTCTGACCCATCAAGTGTGTAGTATATGTCGCCACGCATGGAGGACATCTCTAGCTCAAAACCTGGCTTAATTACTCCTCCGCGCTTAGATAAATTAGCAGGTTCAAGATCAGGCACGAGCCCATGCTCTGCCAACTGATCCAGAACTATACTTGAACGCTTTGGAATAAACTCATTGAACCAACGATCAACTTCCGGTAGCCAATCGTCATCTAATGTTCGAGGTCTCATGTCGCCGGATTTACGATCTGGAGGCGCCCAACTATAAGGAGAACGCTTACCCCAACGAGCTGATTCACAAATCACAGCCAATTGTATTTCATTAACACGCTTATTGAGCAGCTTTGTAATTGATTCAGGAGTTAAAGCTCCTAGATTATAAAAGTGTCTATGCAAGCGATCCGCAACTGCTTGTCGAAATTCAGCGTTATGCAGACATTGTTGCCAAATCCATTGAGGATTACTACGAGCATACTCGTCGCCAGCCGGATATGGTCCAGTTCGATTCTCATCAAGTTTCAAGAAAGTGTGTTCTGCATCCCATACATAATATCGAAAACCCTCATCTCCGTTACGATTCCGGATTCCATACCAATTATTAGCTGAACGATTAGACCCAAAAGAAGTAATCGGCGCATCTAAATTACCTCCATAAAAAATAACTAACATATAATCTATTAAATTATCCACATCGAGAAACACTTCGTATTCGTTATTGCGTGTACCATCAGGATTATTACCAAGAAGTCTCTGATATGCCTCATCCGACTCCAATCCAGCTTTGCAAATTGTCCAAAATCTTTCCCATGCATCAAGACTCCCATCAGTAGCAAACAACCCATACTGAGTGTTACCTTCACCCTTCCCTTTTCCTCTCCCTATTTTGATTACATCAAAATCCTCTTGTTTACCCTTAAAGTATGAAGCACCAAAAGATGCCTCTGGACGCTCGCATACATTAAATAATCCCCAATATTGACCGTTAATATAAAGATGACAAAAGTTACCACGAGCCGTCGATTGCCCTAAAGACATTTGCATATCCCGATTAAATTGATCCCGCATGAAGGTACACCTTGGATCGTCACTGAGGCTCCATGAATAATTGCTGAATGTACGCAGATCTATATTATCGAATTCCTGAGCTGCATCTTTCCCAAATACGGGGTAATTAAGTTTTCCGGGCCCATACTCATTTCGGAAAAAAAAACGAAATGCATGTTTAGCATTAGCCGACATCCTACTAAACCCACCCCGGATCCTAACTCCACAATTTTCCTGGAAACCAGTTTCCTCTTTAGAACTAATAAGCTCAAGTGAGCACTCTCTTTCCCACTCCCGACCATCATCTTTTGCATTAGCAAAAATTCCAGATTCCTCATCAAATAAATCATCAAGATTCATCACTAATGAGTAACTGGGAATCGACTTTAACCCGTCAAAGATTTTATCTTTGTATCGCTGGTCATTTACTACTCGCTGATCCATACCATAATCAACATAATTAAAACCCCAATCATAAGGAAAACCTACCGGAGGCAATCCATCGGATGCCTGACTTACTATGTCTCTAGGAAATAAGTAAGTTTGAGTAACAACTTTTGTCGGCTTAAAATCTTTCTTGAATCCAACGACTCGAAGTACGGTTGTTTTATTAATTTCAATTATACCATCTTCTGAAATCTTCCTGCTTGCTGTAGTCGGCACAGAACCATCAGTAGTGTATCTCAAAACAGCACCTGATGTTTTAGTGGAAATAATTAAGTCAAAAGATTCCTCACAAAAACCATGAGGTCGGCTAAAACTTAGTTTTTGAACTACTCCAACCAAATTAACATTGTTGGGAGCCCCCGGCGTAGGCTCTAGAAAACGAAGTGTTCCTCCAATTACAGCCGACTCTGAAGATTTTATTGAATCCAAAGAAACAGGTAAACCATATGAAACATCATCCTGTTGTTTAGGATATTTCATTAAAAAGTGATGTGCCACGGTTTGCCCATCAGGCTTAACTAAGCCGAGATATTCCCCATTAGCATTCAATTTAAAATTCGTATGTAACTCTTCACTTGGCCTAGCACGATTTTTTCCAGATGCAAAAATTAACATATAACCACCTGCATCGATGGTCACAGATGGAAACTTCCAGCCATTCAAATTAGAAGCATCGTCAGTCAAGCTCCAACCAGTAAGATCTACTTTTTCAACACCTGTATTACGAATTTCAATCCAGTCGGAACGATCCCCATCGCGATCATCGATCCCCTTGTCATTCACTGCCAAAAATTCACTAATTATTACACGAGCATCCATTTGAATAATCGGAAGAGACATAAACGCAATCAAAGTAAAAAATATAATGGAAAATCGCTTCATAATTATAATACTATCACTGGCTAAAAATGTATTTTCTCTTGAGTATCTGTTGTTGAAAAGAAAAAAGCGCCGATTAAAACCGGCGCCTTAATAATTTTTGGAAGTAAATTTACTTTTGTCCTCGGCGACGCTCTCCCCCTTGACCTCGTTCTCCGCTACGACGTCCACGAGAAGATCTCTCTTGCCCTTCTCCACCACGACGTCCACGAGAAGATCTCTCTTGCCCTTCTCCGCCACGAGTCGACCTTTCAGACATTGCCTTCCGCAACGCAGTACGTTCTTTTTCGTCAAGCTTACCATCTTTATTCTTATCGAATTCTTTCATGAGCCTTTCCCTTGAGCCACGGCTACGATCACTTTGACCATTAGGACTACCAGCTTGGGCCATACGTTTTCTCAATTGGCCCAATCGCTCACGAGCTTGCTCTTCTGTAATCTTCCCTGCCTTGACTTGCTCGCGAAGATTTTTTGCAGCAGCATCATAGCGAGCACGACGTTGCCTTTGTTGATCTTCTTGAGACTGACTATTACCACCACGCCCAGACCGGGTTCCCAAAGCTTTTCGAGCAGCAGAACGCTCTGACTCGCTTAATTTCCCATCACCATCCTTATCAAATCTCTTGATAATAGATTCACGTGAAGGACGATCGGTTTGGCGATCGCTCTTCTTTGCTGCCGGACGATCCGCAGACTTAGCTTCCTCAGCATTTACCGCATTCAAATTGATGCTTAGCAATAATGCAGAGACAATAGTTACAATATATGTATTTTTCATATCCTTATATTTATAATTTGATATCCAAATTTAATTACTAACTAAAATAGTAAACGCCAGAAGAAAGAATAAGTTACATTAATTCTAATAAAAAAACTTTCACAGTTGACTACACATTTAACAACAGACTTAATTCCCGAAAGATGCAAAAAAAAGGATTCACCCTAATTGAATTGCTCGTAGTAATAGCCATCATCGCTATTCTGGCCAGCTTACTATTACCGGCTTTGGCTAAAGGTAAACAACAAGCACTAAGCGCCTCATGTAAATCAAATATCCGACAAATAACACTTGGAACAATTTACTACTGCGAAGATCACGAAGACCGAATGATTCCCGTGCTCGGTCCTTCTAAACCATATTGGTTTCATGCTATTGCCCCTTATCTAGGAGACAAACGTTATGTTGATGATCCTCAAGCAGCCTATAATGGATCCATGAAAACCGTCATTTGTCCAGTAGTCAAAAAAAGATCAGACGGAGCGAGCAGAGGAAGCAACAACACCAGCTGGGCATACTGGTGGGGCAACTTTGGAAAATCCTATGCCGAGGGTAGTTATACTATCAACTCATGGATGCAAAATCCTATAGGAAGCTATTACGCACCCGGGAACACAGAAGAAAAAAGAAAATACTGGTCACAATATTCCAACGCCTCATCAGACGTACCAATTTACGGGGATGGCAACTGGGTGGATTCATGGCCAAGACCTAACGATCTACCTCCTAATAATTATTCAGGAACATATTCTGATAATGGAATGAGGCGTTTTTTCGTTAACAGACATAACTTTGGAATCAACGGTGGTTTTGCTGATGGTCATGTTACAAAAATAACACTTCGCGGTTTATGGGATCAAAACTGGTATCGTGGTTATACACTTAACAAAGAACCTAGATTGCCTAGTCGTTAAATTGTAACCAATTCTCACTTGCTTTTTATTTCGAATTCGTTTGGGTTTCCTAAAATATAAATGAGTCAACATACATTATTCATATTAATCGTATTCATGCTGACGTTCTGTCATATGCAAGCTGGTGAATGGAACCAATATAGAGGCTCAAATGGATCGGGATTAGCTAAAGAATGCCAACCTCCTGTTAAAATTTCAGATAAAAATTTAGCTTGGAAAACTATGCTTATCTCTGGTTTTTCATCACCTGTACTGTCAGATCAGAAAATATTCCTAACTGGCCTAACCCCTCCTACTAATACAGAATCTAATGGCAGGCTCGTGACCATGGCGCTCGACAAGACCAATGGCAAACTACTTTGGCAAAAGCAGGCACCCAAAATAAAGATCGAGAAGGTTCACAAGGCAAGCCATCCAGCAGCCTCAACCTCATTAGTAAGTAATAACCGTGTGTTTACCTACTTTGGCTCATACGGCCTACTTTGCTATAATCTCGATGGCAAAGAACTCTGGAAAAAATTAATTCCCACACCGAAAACACTTTATGGGATGTCCACGTCCCCAATCGCACACCGTGACCTTGTCATATTGGTACTAGACAATGATGCCAACCTCCCAAACAGCCGACTAAGTCAATCCAAAATTGTAGCCTTCAGACAATCTAACGGCGAAGTAGTCTGGGAGATTCCGAGACCCTTCCACCGCAGCGGATGGTCCACTCCAACCATCTGGCAGCATAGCCAAGGAACTGACCTCGTCGTCCTTGGTAATGGGAGGGTCAGTGGATACAACATGGAAAGCGGCATACAAAAATGGTTTGTTCCTGGCTTTTCCCGGGAAACCATCTCCACTCCGATAACCGGAAAGGATGTGCTTTATGTCTCCTCCTCCAAACTGGGTGGCGGAGCTGATATACAACTAGATCCAATACCTTTTTGGGAAGCGGTAATTAGATTTGACAAGAACAAAGATGGAAAACTTGAGCGAAGAGAGATGACCGGCCACTTCACCTTTCCTATCCGGCCGGAGCTGCCGCCGGGGCATCCCGGCTACGGCATTCCACTACCAGATGACGAAAAACGAAGACAGGAAAGACTCAACAGCATGTTCCGTGGGATAGACCGCAACCGCGACAATTTTTGGACCAAAGAAGAATTCATTGAAAACATGCGAATCGGAAGAGGCAAACCATTATTGATAGCCATAACTCCGGGAGGACAAGGTGACATATCAAAGACTCATTTAAAGTGGGAACTTAATCGAAGCATACCAGAGATCCCATCACCACTTCTATACAATAATCATATCTATATGGTTCGTAACGGCGGACTTCTTGCAGCTGTAAATGCTACGAATGGAAAACTTATCTACCGTGAACGTCTAAATGCACCTGGCCATTTTAGTGCCTCGCCGATAGGAGCCAACGGTCATATCTATCTCAGTTCAAATCGAGGAGTCGTTACCGTTGTAAAGGCAAATAGTCAATTTAGCATCTCTCACCAATACGATATTAAATCACCTATTCATGCCACTCCGGCAATAGACAATGACAGCCTGTACATTCGAACAGAAGATTCGCTACTGGCTTTCCGAAACTCAAACTAATTACTTTAAACTTCTAGAAGCAAGCTGGTCAGGAACTGTTTTTATTCCAGCTTTCAGTTTTTCTCCTCGTTTTATTAAGCTCTCAATAATCTCAGGGTGTATATGAGCTAAGTTATATTTTTCTGAAGGATCCTCACCTAGATCATACAATTCAGGTTTGACTAGTTCATCCGGATTAATCCCATTCTCTTCACGAAGCTGCAACTTATAATTCCCATAACGAATAGCACTCAATTTAGCACCACCAAAAAAATACATTTCTTTACGGGGGCTTTTGCCACGGTTAAGCAAAACCGAACTCAGATTATAACCATCAATCTTTCGATCAGTCGGTACTTTTGCTCCAGCCAGATCGGCAAACGTCGGCAATACATCAAGAGTGCTACCCATTTCCTGCACCACACCAGGTTTAACATTGTCTGGCCCCCAAAAAATCGCCGGCTCACGCATACCTCCCTCACGAGTACCACCTTTCGCACCACGCAGCAAACCGGCTGAGCCACCGTGTGTCTTGAATATCTCCCAAGGGCCGTTGTCCGATGTAAACAACACAATTGTTTTCTTGTGCAGGTTCTGTTTGCGTATCGTTTTAAGCACTTCCCCCACAGACCAGTCAATTTCCTCGATCACATCCCCATAAATACCATTCAGACTTTTACCCTTAAATTTCTCTGAGGCATATAAAGGTATATGAGGCATCGAATGCGCAAGATAGAGAAAAAAAGGATTTTGTTTGTTATCCTTGATAAATTTTACTGCCTCTTGGGTATAACGTTGAGTGATAGTACTTTGATCTACGGGTCTCTCGATTATCTTATCATCCCTAATTAATGGCACTTGATATATTGACCATGGCGATGTCTTTCCAATCTGAATCCAATTCCCTTTCACATTCGCATCACGATCCATGTCATTGGAGTATGGTATACCGTAATAGGAATCAAATCCTTGAGTCATAGGTAAATGCTCAGGCAAATGCCCCAAATGCCACTTACCTACCATGCCTGTGGCATAGCCACGTTCCTTAAGTAACTCAGCAATAGTAACCTCATTTTGCGGCAGCCCTCCAGTCGAGTCTGGAAAAAGCACAACACTCCTACTCGAAGCCATACCAGAACGAACTGGAAGGCGTCCCGTCATTAAAGCTGCTCGACTTGGCGTGCAAACTGGAGCCGCAGAATAAAACTGTGTCCATTTTTGACCCTCAAACGCCATACGATCAAGATTCGGTGTATGGATAGTTGGATGACCATTGCACGATAAATCGCCATAACCCTGATCATCCGTAAAAATAATCACAAAATTAAGAGATCCTTTAGCCAATCCAGACGTCAACAAAACAGGCAATAAGATTACTCCTATGAAAATCGATTTTATTTGGTTAATTGGAGCAAAAAACATGCACTAAAAACTAACGAGACATATACTCAGATGAAAGATAAACTAACAGTAATCAGTATATAAGAAACGAAAACACAGACTTAAAACCTTCAAAATAATAAGATTTAAATTCTG
>MDTE01057888.1_pt1 | contig 14910 bp, 11 predicted proteins | sample 811231 | NCBI WGS metagenome assembly MDTE01 (sample SAMN05326651, study PRJNA326480) | marine metagenome | isolation source: seawater | place: Indian Ocean: Red Sea | collected 2010 | reverse complement strand
GACAGCATCTGCTGGTTCCTCCAGCAAAGGAGCCACTAACTCACCCCGCAACACGGACACCTCACCTGGAGCTTCAATGCCCAGTTTGACACGGTTGCCGCGAATCCGCACCACCGTGATGCGAATCTCATCACCAATATGAATTGATTGGTCCGCTTTGCGACTCAGCACTAACATGATGCACCTCTTCCTTGAAAAAATGATGACAACTGCTGGTACCACTTCAAAATCGGATAGCCAACCCCTTGCATGTGACCTCTCGCATGGTACCACTTGTCTACAAACTCAGCATGGCGGATCGCCGCGACTCAGATCAAATGCGGCAAGCCGCAGAGAGTGACTTGGGGACCCAGGAAGTATGCACAAACGATGCAGCTCGAAGCACTATTAGCGAACCACGTTTTTCAGCCAGCACGCTTCTATCTAGCAGCTGGTCGTCAGTTGCGCGTTGAGCATGTTCGTGAAGATACGTGTTTCTGGGAAGTCTTTCACGGCCATCTATTGGATGCAACGCAAACGCGCGAAACAAAAACATTTCAAACTTGGAATGTGTTCGTAGATAGCCCCGGTACCGAATCTTCATCTCCAGTTTTGGCGTTCAAGTGGGATGCAAAAAAAGGACGCATCTATGTGGTTCGCTACATTCTTTCCCATGCATGGGAATCGTATGAAAGCCAACCTCGTGTGATTGAATCACGACAGGTGCAAAAATGGTTGGCCGAACTCGTGGCGAGCGTCCATTTGCGAGACAATTGGACGGAGTCCTCCGTATCAGGGCTGTTGTCGGAGTCGGTGACGCGGGCAGTCATTGGTGGTAGCCGCCTACCGATTACGTCGTGGGAGTCGCCACTACCTGGATTCACCTTTGGGGAACTTTCCTACTTCCCCATAACGTGCCAGGGGAACCAGTCCTTGAGCGACCCGGCGGAGGTGATTGAGAAATGGTGGGGTATCACCGAAAAGCATTCGACGAAAACCGATTCTAGTGGGGATGCCCACACGCAAAGCCTTGTACTCGAAACGGTGCTTCGTTCTGCGGACGCTTCACACATGCAACTCTTTTCACATCAGCTACACCAACGTTGGCTCGCCCGAGGTCGCACCTCGTCCAATCTAATACAGGTTGTGAAAACACTGTTCCACCGTCTGTCACTATCACCGTACACCCAGCTTGTCGACAACTTGACGAACCTGCTGCGCAACTGGGCAAAACCCGACTTACTCGGTCCGGCCGCCGTTGTGGATCTACTCAGCTATATCCTGCGACATCTGGTGCGACACCTTAACGCGTATGACTTAAAGGTATTCCATCATTTCGGAGCCAATTATCCCGACGCCTTGTTTCTCGATGCAGTATTGTGCGATTACCTAGATTTGATTCAACAATATTCCAATTTATTCCTCGCCGAACCAGGAGAATCAGCAAGTCTTGGGGCAATACGTCAACGCCGTCGGGCCTTACGGCAAGCCTGGCAATGTCGCTCCCAATATGAAGGGCACCTAGTCCCAGATCGCCCCACTTCCCCTGGCGAGAATCAACGCGTCACACCGGATGGGTTTGCCCCCGTCCCCGATGATCAGCTCGTCGATCCGCGAATGCGACACCTGCGATTGTACGAACATACCCCAACCGATCGGCTAATAACCTCCGCAGCTGCTACCGTATTGGAGCTGAGCTTGTCCGACCTGGCCGAAATGGAGGAGAGGCGTGAGCTGGGGATGGCTCTTTTTTTGGACCGGCCATTCGGCGCCGGGAAACTACATGGTGAATTAGACCGCACCACGCTTTTGTCTTACACCGCGTTTAGTGAAAGTATCGCTCGCGAACGCTGGGAATGGATTCGTGAGCAACATGCCGATCTGGTGCACTCGGGCAAATCTGCCACCAGTGATAATTGGAACTTTACACATCAAGGGTTTTCCGCGTCGCAGCTGGGCCAAACTACTCGGCGTGGCGTTGTAGCTCTCGAAGACGCGGTGCAAGCTGCTGATGACTTTGTGTTTTTAAGAACGACTCACAGTTCGATTCAGGAATTGTTGATCCACTATGATTTCTCGCCGCTAGCTCCTGTGCTGCCTCAAGGATCCGATCCGCTGCTGCTGATTCGCACGACACCGGTCGGCAACTTGGACCGTTTGGAGCTGGTAGCATGGGGCAAGGACCAGAAGCCGCTCTTTCAACTAGAGGCACCATTCGATTCCATGGATGAGCCACCGTATGTCGAAGTGGCAGGTATCGAATACTTACAAGGTCTTCGAGCGAGCCACGTGACTCCGCAAACAGGGACATCAGCGAAGTCTTCAATGCACGAAGTAACAGGCAGTGCAATTCGGCCTCGACTACCGCTTGGATAAAACAACACTTGGCGGACAACTCTTTACTTCACCCACGGATCTGTTGATCCAATCGCTCGTGGACATTACACAACTAGTTCGACGTTTCGTTGACATCCATGGGGCCCCACGAGCAGAGGTCTGTTGATTTAATCGCAGGGAAGCTTCTAATCTGCTATCTGGTAAACCTGGCGTGACGAGCAGATTCCATCTAAGGTGCCATGAACAGATGAAATCTATCCGGTGTCCACGGATGCCTAAATCAGTCACCCTTTTAACTCATGGATAAACAGGCCCCCAACAGAAGCGGGTCTGCCTAGCTGGAGTATCTCAGAACTGCTCTACCAAATTGCCTTGGTCGTCAAACGAGATCGGCCGCAAGTCGGTGAGGATTTCCAGGTCCTCACGAGCTTGAGCCTCTTCGAAGAAAGGCGCAGAGCATTCGACTTCAGTAATTTTTTTTGTATTCTTGATCCACAATAATTTCGCGTCAGCAGGATCCGTCATGCCGATTTGGGAGAGCGCTGTGTCTAGGGTTGCTTGGTCGGTGTCACGGTGCATAGGCAATCGACCTGCCGTGATGTGTCCCCCGGTCAGGCAGTTGATCCAGGTGGTTTCCAGGTCGATTTGATCCATCACACGCCGTGTAACGATATCAATCATCCCAATGCCACAAGCGTTCCCATGGGTCGCTTTAGAAAGTCGCCGGACCATCATGCATCGAACTTCTGGATGTGGCCAGCCATCATCTTCTTCTTTGCGACCTGCCACATTCGTGTCAAAACCAGTACCACTGATTTCCTTGCCAATTTCGTCCATGAGAAGCACGTCCATTTGAGAAAATGGCAGCTTTGGCATCCACTGTCGCGCCAACTGCAAGAGTTCTTTTTCCCGCTTTTGAAAATCGGACGGTGCTACGAATTCTACGCTTGCTGTTTCATCGAATGCGTTTTCGACAATGGCCAATCCACCAAGGATGTTGCAGTTGGCCAGAACCTCACCAGCCACGCTGCGAATAATTTGGCCAAACGCCAAATCCATAATTGCCGAGTGGTAGATCGTAGCCCCGGCATGTTTTCCCAATCCGATCAGTAGCATTTTCATCAACCCACTTTCGATTTCACCAGCGAAACGAGAGTGAGGCTTGATGCGGTTACAGACCAGCACATGATCGGCTTCGAAGGCCAGTTTGTCGAAGTGAACGTCAAAACCCTCTGCGGCGCTGCAGACGACGACGGTTTCCATACTGGAGCGGATTGGACAGCCGCAGTATTCTTCGGTAATACCGTATGATTCAACAATACGACGTTGACCTTCAGCTGTTCCACCTCCATGGCTACCCATGGCCGGGACGATAAACGGTTCGGCCCCCATCTCTTTGAGGGACGCGATCGCTTGCCGGGTGATCAGGGCGATGTTCGCGATGCCACGACTGCCAACCGTCACGGCGACGGACTGACCGGCATGCAACTTTCCACTGGTGGCCAACGGACGCAGTTGGTCCGCCACGGCGATTTCCACATCGTCCAGGACCGGACGTTCAAAGTGTTGTTGCACGCGAAAAGTAGATGGGTATTGCACGGTCTGGTTGGCCTTCTATTTTACGACTGAAGCTCAATCGGGATTAGATCAATCTTGGCAGCCAGAATGAAATCATTCTCACTGAGTCCACCAATGGCATGGGTCCACAGTTCGACTGAAACGTTTCGATAACCGGCGATGTGCAAATCGGGATGATGACCATCGTCTTCGGCTACTTCCGCCACCCGATGAAAGAAATCCATGCCAGCCATGAAATGCTTGACGATCCAGTCCTTGCGGATGCGCTGCCCATCGTGCGTTAAGTACCAGCCATTTAAGTTGCTGAGCTGCTGTTCTGATTCTTCCAGCGTACAGGGATCCACTCCGCCTTCGCACGGCTTACACTTCTTTGCCACAAGTTGTTCGGTGTTTTGGATTTCCATGCTTTAGCTCCTGAAAAACAATAAAGACAATCCAGTATTGTACGCAAAATACACGCTTCGTGAAACGATCTTGGCGTTAGTTCTGTGAGGTAGCGTCGAGCCCCAATTGGCCAGAAATCTCGGTCATGGCCAAGATCACCGTTTGGATGTGCTCGTTGAGATCGACTCCCAAATCGGCGGCACCGTTGAGGATGTCATCTCGATTGACCGCAGCCGCAAAAGACTTTTGTTTCATCTTTTTGCGCACACTTTTGGGCTTCATCCCATGAATTTTTTCTGGACGAACGACAGCACATGCAGAAATGAATCCGGCCAATTCGTCACAAGCATACAGCGTCTTGTCCATGCGTGAAACGCGTGGACAATCCTCAAGATAGTCAGCGTGCGACTTGATGGCATAGATTACATCATCGGGATAGCCACGCTCTAGCAGGATCTCCGATCCTTTCAGTGGATGATGGGGGGGATCTGGCCAGCGCTCGTAGTCAAAGTCATGCAACAACCCAACAATTCCCCACTTGTGTGCATCTTCCTCAAAAATCTTAGCGTACGCCACCATGGCGGCTTCGACAGCCAGCATATGGCAGCGCAAACTTTCACTCTGAACGTACTCGCACACCAGACCCCAAGCTTCGTCTCGTGATAGATTCATGGTAATTTGCGGTTGGAACAAGTCGTCTGACCCCAGTCAATGTAATGCAAAAGATTTTGTATGTCACGCACGTGATCCGCCTGTGACGATATGTCGCGGAACGGCGCATGGTTTCTTAGCGAATAAGAGAACATCCACGAAGAACTTGTCACGGTCGTCGATAGATGCCAAGAAAGATCTCGACCGCCAAGACGATCCTTACGGACTTGTCCCGTGATGGAATGAATATCGCAGGTACCGACATTTGTAGGAGGCGCAGCATGACGGTGCCTTATCTGACGATGTGCAAATCAACCACTCGCTCACTTCGACTCATCCATAGGATGGGACCCAAGCGCTTACAGGACTGCGAGCTAGTATTCGAATCCCTCTTCAGATACTCCAAGGCTGGAAGCGCTCACGTGGCCACAGCCGGAACCTGTTCGACCGGAGTGTTAGGCCAGAGCTGACATTGCCTCAGCCACGGGAAGAATTTTTTAACGGAAACGGAAGAGGGCTATGTTTTTGCCTTTTGACGAGCTTCCCGCAGTCCGCGACTGAGAATATCTCGCAGGAGTGGCGAGAAATCTTCGTATTTATACTGGTCGGGTGGGCCTGGCGAGTACTGGTAGATCGCATCACGAGGTTTGGCACCAAGCGAAATCAACGTCGAGCTGACCGTGCCTTTTTCCTTGCCCCGCAAGATGATGCTAGGCCGGCCTGGTGGTGACGGGCTACGAGCAAAGACTTTGCTGGCCACCGCCAGGAATTTGACTGGTGAATCGAGTTGCTGCAACGTGAGCAGCCTTTGTGCCATCTGAACACGTTCATCGCGTGGATCGTTCACATTATTGTTTGAAATAATGCTCAACCCCTCTTGCAGGTCGACGATTTCCAGATGATCGCCACCGTGTACGACGTGTCCGCTTTTCGCATCGGCAGCGACGAAATTCACACCGTCATACTGCCCTGCAGATAACTCGTCAAACGCCAGATGAGCCGCTTCGTGAGCAGAACTGCATTTCAGCAGCTCACGGCACAAAACGCCCCTAGACAGGGGGGCCTGAGGTGGAAATGTTTTTCGTCGATTGCACGCGGCAACCAACATTCCATGCTGATTGACCCCGAGCCAAGTACCGCCTGCCACTAAATCGATTCCGCCTAAAACTCGTGGTTTTCCAGACTGAATCGCTGGCGCCTGAGATTTACGGTCGTAATACTCTTCTCGATTAGCGGCAATTAAGACAGGGGCTTCGGGGACTAATTGATACTGAATCGCCAATAGGCACATAGATTGGTTCTCTCGTGTGAAAAATGCTGCCAGGCAAGTTGCCCATCCGCTGTTCGAATGTATAAATTCAGCGAACGAGCCGACACCCCCAAATGGGCTATTCGACACCTTTTTTTTGGAGGGGGATGGGAAACCCTGGCAATTAAGCTGACTTGCGGGGCAGCCCCGTAATTCCTAACTTGTTTGATGCATAAAGTTTGCCAAAGGGGCTGGCGAAATGTTTGGCAAAACATGCCGTTATTCTCTTGAGTGAAGTGGCACTCCAAGTACGATCACTGACTTAATGGGACTCCCGCTGTCCCACATGAATCCCATTTAGCCACTTAACGTCGAGTCAACCTTGTTCCGCGAAAGTAGCCGTATGACAACAAAAGTACAAAAACTTCCCGAACGCAGCGAAGTGGCTGCGGCAGACACCTGGGATCTGTCTAGTTTGTATCCGAACGAGGACGCCTGGGAGGCTGATTTTCAACGTTGGGAAGCACAGATCGAGGAATACTCACAGTTTCAGGGCCAGTTGTCGCAGAGTGCCGAGCGGTTGGCTGATTGTTTGCGATTTGATTCGGCCGTCGATCGCTTAAGTGAAAGATTGGCATACTATGCATTTTTGAAAACGACTGAAGACCAAGGAAACAGTACGTACCAACGTATGCAGGGGCGTTTTACCAATATGGCAACAAAGGCGGCCGAGGCAGCCAGCTATATTCGTCCCGAGATCATCGCCATTCCCACGGAGACCATTCGCACATTCTTGGAAGACGACTTGCTACAGCCCTATCGTTTATTGATCGAAAGGTTGCTGCGATTCCAGCCCCATACGTTGAGCGAGTGCGAGGAACGCTTGCTAGCGATGCAAGGAGAAATGGGCCAAACAGCAGGGAAGGTGTTTGAGCAGCTGCACAACGTGGACTTAAAGTTCGGTGAGATCACCAACGAGCAAGGAGAACAAATCGAACTCAGCAATGCCACCTTCATGCAACTGTTGAACTCACCCGATCCAACCGTCCGTCGCACGGCGTTTCACCAATACTACGAAGAATTTACGGCTCACGAGAACACCTTGGCCGCGGCCCTGCAAGGCTCGATTCAAAAGGACGTGTACCATGCCAAAGTTCGTGGGTACGAGAGCGCCTTACAGGCAGCCTTGTTTCCGGACAACGTACCTCAATCAGTATACGAACAACTGATCGCAGCCGTGCGACAGAATCTGCCAACCGTACACCGCTACTACGAAGTACGTCGCCAGAAAATGGGATTGGACGAGATTCATCACTACGACACGTACGTACCGATTTTATCGGACCTGGAAATCGAACGCACTTGGGACGAAGCTGTCCAATTGACAATCAACTCGTTAGCTCCCTTGGGAGATGAATATTGCCAAGTACTTACTCAAGGACTGAAGGGGCGTTGGTGCGATCGGTATCCTAACGTCGGCAAGCAGGCAGGTGCGTTTAGTGCAGGTTCGTACGACGGCGACCCGTACATCATGATGAACTATAAGCCGACGGTGTTTAACGATGTCTTCACGTTAACACATGAAGCGGGACACTCCATGCACTCGCATTTGTCGTCACAGTGCCAACCATACGAATACTACAACTACACCATTTTCGTCGCAGAAGTCGCCAGTACTTTTAACGAAGAACTGCTCGGCCACTATTTATTAGAAAAAGCCGACGATACTAACCAGCGAGCCTATTTGATCAATCGCGCCATTGATGATATCCGCGGTACGATCATCCGGCAAACCATGTTTGCAGAATTTGAGAAACTCTCACATGAAATGGTCGAGTCGGGTGAGCCACTGACTGTGGAGGCGCTGCGACACATGTACGGAGGCTTACTGCACGATTACTTCGGACCAGATTTCCAGATTGATAATGAGCTGGAACTGGAATGCTTGCGGATCCCCCACTTCTACCGCGCGTTCTACGTCTACAAGTACGCCACGGGAATGTCGGCGGCCATCGCACTAAGCCAGCGCGTGCTCCAGGGAGGCTCGGCCGAACTCGAAGATTATTTGAACTTCTTGCGGTCCGGTTGCGCTCAAGATCCACTCGACCTGCTACGCGATGCGGGCGTAGACATGGAAAGTCCTGAACCGGTCCAGATAGCACTGGGGAAGTTCGAGCAACTGGTCAATGAGCTTGACGAGCTACTGTAGCTGAAGTTACTAGGTGATTTTGGCTCTGCACGAAAAAACCAAATAAGCCGCACCGCAGTCATTCATCCTTTGCCGAGTAGCGCAAACCGTCGAGTTCAAAATGCCCGCCATTGTCATCCTGAGTTTAGCCAAGTGTCTCTGTGAGACGTGTTCCAACCGATCCTCAGGATGACATCAACCAACGCAGCAGTCGTGCCGCCAGCCGAAGCTTAGCCGCGACGAGTCATTTCAAACAAGTTCGTCGCTTGCGGCCCCAAAAAACCTTCAAAACGAGTCATTTTACTCGTTTCCGGATCGACAATGTCGTTCCGTTCGGCCAATTCAAAATACGCATAGGTCCAGGGCACTGTCACCAACTGATTCCCGTCACGCACTTCTATGTCGATGACGACCGCCTCGGTTGCCGACTGACGCAATTTGGATCCCGGTTTTCCTTCGATCTCTTTCTTCATCGGCACGCCTGTACTACGGAGCACGTCGATCGTTTTTTCAATGCTGTCTAACTGTTCAACTCCATGAGAGTTCACTAAAGAAGTGAAGTGGTTAACATTGTAGCCATGCGCCAAAACCCAGGCTGCATACTGACTCGCTTCATGAACCGTCGAGATGGCTTCGCGACTAGCGGGTGCCCACGGAACGTCATGAAAATGAGACAGAATCGTCTGCATGAGCATCGTCTGTTGTTCTTCACGAATCCGATGAACTGAAGCGATTCGGGCCAAGGTCTCATCGCTGATCGGATCACGGTGAGTCCCAAAAGTATCGGAGATTGCGTCACGCACCTCGCTGCCCAGTTCCCAAGTCTTCAGCTCAGAAATAAACAGCTTAGGAAAACGTGGGTTACGGTGCTGATAATGAATGGCATTCAGATGTTTATCAGGAAAGTAATAAACGCCACGGGGCCGAAATCCAAGTGCTTCGAAGATGCGCGACAACGAAGCGATGCCGGTCGACGGCTCGTTGGTAGCCAGTGTACGAAAAGCAATATGGTCATTCACAAATTTAGCGCCAGCCTCTTCGATGATGCGCTCGTATTCCGCCACGTATGATACCCGGCTGCGGTAACGGTCCCACAACAGGTCGAATAGAACCAACGCAAACTGCTCCCGTTGGTCTCGGGCGTTAATATGTTGATGAGGGCCGAGTATGCCCATGGTCGTCGGGTGAATCATCCGAGTACTCCTTGGTGAAATTGAAGCGGCGCAAAACTTGCCTACTTTGAATTGTACCGTAGGATTCAAGCAGAGGCGTTGTTGATTTATTTCACCATTCGCTGCAAGGCAGCTCATCGGAGACAACCCATGCTTTGGTCGCGACGCGCGGAAACGGTTCCAGAAATACGAACGTCATTACCCGGCCCCAAATCGAAAAAGCTGATTGAAACGGATGAACAGTTTACTTCCGGTTCCTACACTCGTGCTTACCCACTGGCAGTGCGTCGAGCTCATGGCGCGATTGTCGAAGATATGGATGGTAATCGTTTTCTCGATTTTACAGCTGGTATCGCCGTCTGTTCGACCGGCCACTGTCATCCTCGTGTCGTGCGGGCCGTTCAGCGTCAAGCCGAACAATTGTTGCATATGTCCGGGACTGACTTCTATTACGCACCTCAACGCGATTTGGCCCAAAAACTAGCCGAAATCGTTCCGGGTAACGGACCCCAGCGGGTCTTTTTCACGAACAGTGGTGCTGAAGCGGTCGAAGCGGCTTTTAAACTCGCAAGGCATCACACCAAACGGCAACACATGATCGCATTTTTCGGTGCTTTTCATGGCCGAACCATGGGAGCGCTTTCGCTCACCGGAAGTAAAGTCACACAACGCCAAGACTTTTCGCCGTTGGTTCCCGGTGTCACCCACGTCGACTACCCCCATTGCTATCGCTGTCCATTACGGCCAAATGAGGAAGGCTGCTGTGACAGCACGCTGCAAGCGCTGGAGGAGAAAATATTTACCAAGACAGTTAGTCCTCGGGAAATCGCTGCTTTTTTTGTGGAGCCGATTCAGGGTGAAGGAGGGTACATCGTACCACCCGATCATTTCCATCGGCAGCTGAAGGCAATCGCAGAAAAACACGATATCTTGTTCATCGCGGACGAGGTGCAATCCGGCATGGGTCGCACTGGAAAAATGTTCGCCATGGAGCATTGGGGCATTGAGCCCGACATTATCTGCCTTGCGAAGGGGATCGCATCGGGCATGCCGCTCGGTGCCATTGTAGCGCGCGATGAAGTCATGAATTGGGGGCGCGGATCCCACGCCAGCACGTTCGGTGGCAATCCAGTTTCCTGTGCGGCTGCGTTGGAAACCATCGCACTGCTCCAGGAATCCTTAATCGAAAATGCTGCTCGGGTCGGTAATTTCCTGCTAGAGAAATTGCGAGAACTGCAAGCCAAACAACCATTGCTAGGGAACGTTCGTGGCCGCGGATTAATGATTGGGGCTGAACTGGTTCGCCACAATGATGCTAATCAACAAGCGACTGACGAATGTGAAGAAGTAATTCAACGTTGTTTTCACAAAGGCCTTCTGTTGCTGAGTTGCGGAGAAAGCACGGTGCGTTTCTGCCCACCTCTAATCGTTTCCGAAGAGCAAGCCGAAATCGCCATTGCCATCCTCGATGAAGCACTCACCGAAGTCACCAAAATAAGCCAACAACAATTATAATGATGGACGCTCTTCTTGATCGACTAGGTATTTCTAGTGTTAACAGCGGTGTTTACGCCGATGGGTGGATCCAGCCTGATGGGGACCAGATCGTTTCGATCAATCCAACAACGGGTGAACCCATCGCGGCCGTGCAAACTGCTGGACGTGCCGACTATGACAACGTCGTGGGTCAAGCGCAAGCATCGTTCCATCGGTGGCAGACTACACCCGCACCACAACGCGGAGAGATCATCCGTCAGTTAGGCATCGCACTTCGTCAACACAAAGACGACCTGGGGGACCTGGTTTCTTTGGAAGTTGGCAAAATCCGATCCGAAGGTGCCGGAGAAGTCCAGGAAATGATCGACATGTGCGATCTGGCGACCGGTCTTTCTCGACAACTCTTTGGCTTAACGATCGCCAGCGAGCGGCCCGGTCATCGCATGATGGAACAGTGGCAACCTTTGGGACCGGTCGGTGTCCTCACGGCGTTCAATTTCCCAGTGGCAGTCTGGGCCTGGAATGCCGCTGTCGCCGCCGTCTGCGGAAACGCAACCCTATGGAAACCGTCGCCGGAATCACCTTTGACCGCAATTGCCGTGCAGCACATTGTTAATCGTGTCATGCAAGAGAACGGTATACCCAATGTTTTCAGCCTGTGCATCGGTACTGGTCATGAAACGGGAGAATGGATGGCGGACGATCGTCGCTTGCCACTCATCTCGGCAACGGGAAGTTGTCAGATGGGTCGTGCCATCGGCCAACGAGTGGCTGCCAGGCTGGGGAGGAGCTTATTGGAATTGGGTGGCAATAACGCTGTCATCATCACTCCTCAAGCGAACATGGACCTGGCATTGCGCGCCGTCCTGTTCGCGGCGGTTGGGACAGCCGGTCAGCGATGCACGACTCTGCGTCGTTTAATCATTCACCGATCCGTCGCCGGGTCTTTTGCCGAACGGCTGCGACAAGCCTATACCAGTATTCGCATCGGTGACCCTCTTCAAGAACATGTGCTGATGGGTCCACTGATCAACGACGCGGCCGTGACAGCCATGATGAATGCCCTGCAAGAAGGACGAGAAGCGGGAGCTGAGATCCTCTGCGGCGGTGCACGTCTTGAGCGACCTGGGTTTTTTGTGGCACCGGCTTTGGTGAAAGCTCACCGAGAGATGGCCGTGGTGCGCCAAGAAACCTTTGCGCCAATCTTATACATGCTGACTTATGACGAATTGGATGAAGCCATCGAGATTCACAACGACGTGGATCAAGGTCTTTCGTCCGCCATCTTCACCGACGATCTGCAAGAAGCCGAAATGTTTCTGTCACCCGTTGGAAGCGACTGCGGCATAGCCAATATCAACATTGGCACGTCCGGCGCCGAGATCGGTGGTGCTTTTGGTGGTGAAAAGGATACCGGTGGGGGACGCGAAGCGGGCAGTGATGCCTGGAAGGCTTACATGCGACGGCAGACGTGCACCATCAACGGCAGCCACGACCTACCGTTGGCCCAAGGTGTCCAGTTCGACCTCGACTAAGCGGATGTTTCAGCAGGCTCTACGATTCGGATCTCCGTATCGGTCAGCTGCGCCGTCACGGGAGTGCCTCGGCCTGCCTGAAGGTGCTGGTAATTCTTTTCGGCAACCAGCGAAGCCGCTTCGATGACCTGCACGACATCCCGCTGGCTGGCAGCTGTGGGATACGTTTCGTCCAAATCCTCCAGCGACTCGTCGAAAAGACGTCGCCGCATGATCGCGAGCAATCCCGAGGCGATCGAGGCTTTACCGTAACCGAATAGCTCCAGATGACCACCTTGGTGACGGACGCGACCTCCAAAGGTTGGATTTCGGGTACGGGAGCCGTCACCAATGACCGCTTCACGAAATCCTCGGTCCTGCTGATCCACGAAACCACGTCCATAAATGCCGTAGAGCTCTATTTCCTGGTTGACGGCGCCCTCAAACTCCTCCGGATTGATCCAGTTGTTGTTGTAGTCTCCTCGCATGCCATCGTGATAAGTCACCGCCACATCGATACTGTCCCACGTTTGGATAGGGTGCTGTCGCTTGAAGGATGTGGGATCGACACCTCTCCGACGTGCGATTTCAGTGTGATGCTCGTCCCAATGCATCAACAAGTTTTTCTGTCCGGATGCAAACACGGCACGCGGTTTAACTTGCAGGTAGTGGTGTACGACGTCCAGCCAATGACATCCCACGTAGGCAAACGGATTACTTTGCTCGGCCCATGCAAATATGTCTGTGCTGACCTCCAATGGCTCCTCCAACACGGCGCGGACACGGTTGATGGTGCCATATTTTTCTCTAGCATTTAGCATCATCTCGCGTACGAACGGATCGAACCTTTTGTGCATGTCCACCGCAACAATGCGCCCACCTGATTCTGCTTTTTGAAGAATCTCGTCGACTTCTCCGATCGTCAGACAAAGTGGTTTTTCGGTGATGACATCACAACCAGCATCGAGCGCATCGAGAATCGGTTGGGTATGAACGTGATCTGGTGTGGCTACGAATAAGACATCTGGTTGATGCTTGGTGAGAATGTCTTGCCAAACGGTTTCCCCATAGCAAGCATCGATCGATTCGCCAGGAAAATCTTCGGCAAACCAAGCAGCGATTCGGCCGGCAGTACCACTTCGCTCACTTCGTGTGCCAATGGCTGATATCCGGATACCGATGTCGGCAACACGCGATGCCCAGGCGCTCATGCCGATGCTGGTCAGTGCCCCGCCAATTCCACCGCGAATGAAATCTTTAAATGTCTGGCCGATGATGTCGTCGAAAAACATGCCGCCACCAACAATGGCGACATTGAGAGTGCGTTCTGGAGTAGTCATCGTTTCATGTCCCTGTTTTAAAGCACCAACTACGCTCACCACATAAGCCCACATCTAAACACGCATTCATCTACGCTTGCGTTTGACCCTTGCAGCGATCTGCAAGGATCGAGGCCAGAACCTAGGAGTCCTTCGATTTTCAATTGAAAGTTAGCCCGACGGCCCTGGAAGGCTGTCGCACTGAGGTTTTGACACCGTTCCTATTGCGTGAGTTTAATCATCTGCGGACAAAACGGAAAGCGGCCGAGGCACTCGCGTGCAGATCGATTCGACCCTATGACCTCAGTGTAACAGGGCCCCTTAGGCCGCACGTGAGGCTGTTGAAGGCTCCAACTTAGAGACCTTGCGTTCTCAAACAATGATCCTTGCCGGAAAGATTGTACACATCTTTTCCTCGTGCCGTCTGACAAATGCAGGGAAGAGAACGGTGAAACCACTGCGCGGCCACTACGACATTCGAAAAATGGTCTACAAATATCGCTGCGTCATCGGTGCTGGAATGTTTCGGCGGCAAAGTACTTCGCCAATCCCGTGAATGAAGGTTAGAACCTTACTATTGGAAGTCATTCCTGTTCCCTTGCCCTTTTTGTTAGCACATCACAAACAGGCTAATGGCATACGGCAGGTCCTTTCGTTCATGTGAGAATTTTGTTACAACCACCCAAGGTTCGATTTGCCCTGAACGCCTTCCGCCACTGGCCCACGCCCCCCTATAAACTGCTGTAGACTTAGCGCAGTGATTTCTCGTCAATGAATCGCCCGTACACTGATCACCGCGCTTCTCTGTCCCAATGGTTTCGATACCGAAACTTGACCGCTGAGGAATTGCAGTCGTATGCAGAAAACGGCTACTTGTTGTATGGCCCGTCGTTGACTCAACAAGGCTTGGAGAAACTGCGCGAAGAGTGCATGCAGGCTTGGCGCGCCGAAAAGGGAAATTATGACCCAGACGGCAGTTGGCTGCAGAACGCACTCTTGACCAACATCCATCACCGCTCTTCTTTCGTTCGGCAATACTATT
>MDTE01191503.1_pt1 | contig 14913 bp, 13 predicted proteins | sample 811231 | NCBI WGS metagenome assembly MDTE01 (sample SAMN05326651, study PRJNA326480) | marine metagenome | isolation source: seawater | place: Indian Ocean: Red Sea | collected 2010 | reverse complement strand
ATACGAGCCAAGATTTGCACTCATATGATCACGTATCTTATCAACATCTATACCATGTGTATGAACATAGTTTCCATCCATATATTTATCACCTTCAATGTCCATGTCAAAACCTTGCATTATTAGGTCATCATCACCATCCCACTCCCAAACTTCTGCGCCAGACCTATCAGACTTTTTCTTTTTGCTAGATAGCTTTGCACCTGCTTTAATTTCGCCGTTAGCTCCACCGAGTGAGAGGGGCATTGAGAGGTTAAATGCGATAACCTGATCATCACCAGAAACCAGATTCCCGTTTGGACTTTTTGCATTAGGTATATAATCACCTTCAAGTTCAATAGCATCCAGCTCATAGCTCGATAGGTCGTGTTGGTCAACATTTCCATCTTCGTCAGTAAAGCTAGTTATTTGGGGGTGGTTTACATCGCTAAATTCGTAGTTCATATCTATATCTTTCGCCACAAACTCAGCATTTACTGATGGGTCTCTGAGCTCTTCGGCATAGGATTGTGTAAAAGACCAATCAGCTTTCATGTTTCCTAAAGCATGATCTCCACCTAATGAAAAGCTGTTTATTTTTGATATTGAGGACCTGCTTTTGAGCTCCCTATATATTCGCGCTAGTTTAGCGGTTCCACCTTGCGAGGTAATATCATAATATCCAGACCCAGGCTCTTCTTCGTCAACTGATTTATCAAACCGATATCGGAGTCGATTTCTGTTTTCAATATCAGTGTATGTGTTTGTAATAAAATTGGCATAGAGTTTTGAGTTGTTAGCGAGTTTATAATCTAGGCTTGATGTTATTCCTATCCTCTCTCTGCTTAATGCGTAGTTCTTTAACGCCACATCATTTATAATTCTACCATCAGCCTCTTCCACAACATATATTGGTTCTTCTGGATCCTCTGTCTCTTCTTCATCAACTACATTTGTTACATACTCATATTCATCAGCCCACTCTACCTCAATATTGTCCGTTTTCATATCATTAAACTCATAGCTTGAAGAAACAAGCAGACCAAGATTGCCATCCATAAACTGGTTGCCATAGGTAAATGCACCCATGCTTCCATTTTTTCCATAGAGAGGCCTATGCCCACCAGCGACTTTTGCTTCCATAAACTGTCCATCATAATCAAAGGCGTTTTTGGTAATTAGATTAACATGACCACCAATCGCATCACCATCCATATCGGGAGTAATTGCCTTGGTTACTTCAACAGAGCCAAGTGAGTAACTTGGTATAATATCTAATGAAATTTTTCTTACATCCTCTGGGCTTGGCACTTTCACACCGTTAATAGTTGTTGTGTTTAATGTTGCTTCAGCTCCTCTAATCTGAACGTATCGACCCTCTCCGTGATCACTTTCAAGAGCGATACCCGGAAGTCTCTGTAAAACATCTGCTACATTTTGATCAGGAAACTTTTCCATCTGATCTCTAGAGACTACATTTTTAATGTTTCCCGCGCTACGTTGTTGACTTAACGCTTTTGCTTGTCCCTGCGAAAGACCCGTAACATTAACAGCCTCCATTGCAACATAATCAACGTTAAGAGACACATCGATCATCATTGATTCAGAGCCAACCGTTATAGTCTCTGAATAATCACCATAGCCAATATATGTTACTTTTAATGTGTAGCTACCTTCAGGAACGTTGTTTATTTTAAACATCCCAGATCTATCTGAAGACACTCCATAATTTGTACCTTCTAGAACTACATTCGCACCGGGCAAAAAATCACCTGAACCAGCATCTGAAACTCGCCCACTGACATCACCAGCAAATATTATATTAATAAATAATAATGAAATAATCATTGTTGATACTTGCTTAATAAACATTATTACCTCCTAGAGCTATTATAATTGTATATACAATTATAGCTGAAAGTTTTTTTATATGCAAGTTTCAAATATTCATAGTAATATTTTTAAGATAGCTAAATAGATATCCAATTAATTGTATATACAATTATAGCTGAACAATGATAATAAACGATAAAAGTTCTATACCTAAATATTTCCAACTACAATCTTGGTTGCAAGATAGAATTGAACAAGGATACTACGCCACAAATGATAAAATACCGACAGAAAGTGAGTTAGTGCAAATGAGTGGCTTATCCAGAGCCACGGTTAGACAAGCATTAAAAAACCTTGAAAATGACGGTTATATTATTAGAAAGAAACGAGTAGGGTCTTTCGTAAAAAAAACCCAAAGAAGCTCATTTAATATTCCAACTATTGGAATATTAATACCCGATATAAGATCTGGTTACGCTCCAATCCTTGCTAGAGGAGCAGAAGATAAAGCAAATCAAAACGATGTTAGCCTAATTTTATGTAATACGGATGATAAGTTGAGTCAGGCAAAATATCATGTTGAAAGATTAATTAAACTTTCAGTCAGTGGGGTAATATATGTCCCTGTAGCAGCAACGGATAAACAAAACCTTGAGGTAATTAATAAATTAAAAAGAAAAAAAATACCTGTTGTTTTAGCTGATCGAGGGATTCAAGACTCAAACTTAGATTTTGTAACAACAAACAATTTTGAAGGTTCACGTGAAATAACGCAACATCTTATTAATAACGGTCACGAACGCATTGCATTTTTAAGCAACCAATTATATAGTACAGAAAGATTAAGATATGATGGTTTTATATCTAAGATGAAAGAGATAAATGTAAATCAAGACACATCAATAACTATTCTGGATAAAAGAGCGTTTAATGTTAATAGGTATTTAAGTCACGTGTATAAAATATTAAAAAATAGAAAAAAGTTTACTGCAGTTTATGCAGGGCATGACAGGATTGCTTTGCTGTTTTATGCAGCAGCAAAACATCTCGGGTTAGAAGTGCCTAATGATTTTTCCTTAGTTGGTTATGATAATATGCCGCTAACAACTATCTCTCTAACAACAATGCATCAGCCAATTTATGAAATGGGACAAGAAAGCATGGAGCTAATTATATCCAGAATAAATAATGAAAAGTTGAATGTGAAAAACATTATACTAAACTCGAACTTGATTGAAAGATCATCGGTTAGACCAATCTAATGAAAAAAAGAGTTATTAATATTGGCCTTATTGGCCTTGGTCGAATTGGAAGAATGCATGCGGAAAATATTTACAAAAGTCTTCCAATGCTTAATCTAAAATGTATTGCAGACCCAGCCCCTGATATGAACTTTATCAAATCAATAGGAGAGGTCGAATGTTTTAGAAATGCTAATAATCTAATATCAGATAAGTCTATTGATGCAATAATTATTTCATCCCCAACACCAACACATGTTGAATTGATAAAACAATGTGCGCATAATAAAAAACATGTTTTTTGTGAAAAACCAATCTCTTTTTCTGAAAAAGAAATAGAAGAAATAATAAAAATAATTAATAATGAAAAAATACATGTCCAAGTGGGGCTTAACAGAAGATTTGATGATAATTTTCTTTTAGCAAAAGAAAAGGTGGACGCTGCAATGATCGGCGATATTCAAACGATTCAAATAACAAACCATGATTCTTCAATGCCAAAATTGAAATTTTTGAAATCCTCTGGCGGGATGCTTTTTGATTTATGCATACATGATTTTGATATGCTATATTTCTTAACTGGACAAAGAATTAAAGAAATATATGTGAATGGAGCCGTATTTATTGAGCCACAACTGAGACAGATAGATGATATCGATAATGCTATAATTACCCTTGAGCTTGAAAGTGGAGTACTTTGTTTAATTGATAGCTCAAGACAAACACACTATGGTTATGATCAGAGAATTGAAATATTTGGCTCAGAGGGCATTATCTTAGTTGAAAATGAAACTGAAAGTTTATATTGCTTAAAAAATCAAAAAAATACGCAAAGATCAAAAATCAAAGATTCTTTCATTGAAAGATATAAAAAATCATATGTGACCGAACTTGAATATTTTTATAATTGTGTTTCATCAAATAAAAAGCCTGAGGTCGGCCCAGAAAATATTTTATCAGCGATAAGAGTAGCAGATGCTGGTAAAAAGTCTTTAATGACAAATAGCCCGCAAATGGTAAAAAATGAATAAAATAAATTTAGCAGTAGTTGGCTTTGGAAGGATAGGAAAAATACACGCGGATAATATCATTTCATCAAAAGATGCAACCTTGAAAATGATTATTGATCCCATATTCTATCCAGAAAATCAGCTTAGTGATATCGAAATAAAATTATCAAAAAATCTTGATGATCTTTTCGAAACCCAAAATATTGATGGTGTAGTTATTTGTTCACCTTCCAATTTTCATATTGATCAAATAAAAAAAATATCTCAAAAAATAAAACATATTTTCTGTGAAAAACCACTGGGGTTATCTATTAATGAAATTATGGATATTAAAACAATGGTAGATAATAAAAGCCTTAATCTTCACATTGGTTTTAACAGAAGATTTGATCCAGATTTTTCTAATTTAAAAAAATCATTATCTACAGGAGATATTGGTGATATTCACACTATAAAAATAATTTCGAAAGACCCCTCGCCGCCCCCGATAGGTTATATTAAAAAATCTGGCGGAATGTTTTTGGATATGACTATACATGATTTTGATATGGTCAAATATTTATCAGGTTCAGAAATATCTGAAATATATGCCAAAGGTAATTGTTTTATTTACCCTGAGATTGAAGAAGCCAATGATATTGATACTGCAATTATAAATATGAGCCTTAATAATGGAATTCTTGCCACTATTATCAATTCAAGAAAAGCAGCGTATGGATACGATCAGAGAGTTGAGGTTCTTGGTTCAAAAGGGATATTAAAAGTAGGGAATAAATTATTACATGGGGTACAAAAAGGCACAGAAAAAGGATTTGAATCTGCTAACCCGAAAAATTTTTTTATTGATCGATATGAGATGTCTTACAAAAAAGAAATGTCAAGCTTTATTAAATCAATAAAAGGGGAGGAAGTTGATTATGCGAATGTTGATGATAGTCTTCATGCGCTAAAATCTGGACTAGCAGCTAAAGAATCACTTTTAAATAATAAACAAATTATGGTATAAAAATTAATGATACATAAACAAGTTACTAAATTTCTATTTCTATCCCTTCTTATATGTGCATTTTTTACTTGTTCAGAAAATAGTAATCAAAATATATCAGATAAAAAAATCACGATAAAAATGATAACCCACGGGCAGGCTACCGATCCTTTTTGGAGTGTAGTTCGTAACGGAGCAAAAGATGCAGCTCAAAAACTTGGAATTAACTTACAATATCAATCTCCACAAAATTTTGATATGATAACAATGTCAAGAATGATCGATGCTGTTATTGCAACAAATCCGGATGGCTTGATTCTTTCTGTTCCAGATATTCCTGCTCTAAAAAATAGTATTATTTCTGCATCAAAAAATAATATTCCAATTATTGTGATCAATGCCGGGAGTGAAATTATCGAACAGGTAGATATTCTTACCTATATAGGTCAGAGTGAATATGAAGCTGGATTGAAAGCAGGACAAGAAATGTTAAAACATAATGTAAAAAGCGCTTTGTGTATAAATCATGAGATAGGAAATATCAGCTTAGATCAAAGAGAGCAAGGGTTTAGAGAAATATTAAAAGAAAACAATGTTCTCGTTAAAACAATACCCATAGACGCTTCAGACCCAGCCGAAACCCAAGAAATGATTAGGTCGTTTCTTAGCTATAATAAAAAGATTGATGGGATATTGGCGTTGGGGCCGTTAGGAGCAATACCAATAGCAAAACTATTAAAAGAAATTGATGTTCAAAAAAGAATAAAGCTCGCAACGTTTGATTTTACCCCTCAGATAATTGATGACATTTTAAACGGTCATATTATTTTTGCCTTAGATCAACAGCAATATTTGCAAGGTTATCTGCCAGTAGTTTTAATGAATCTATATATAACAAATAAGAACACACCTGCTTTTAAAAAGCTTGAGACGGGTCCTAGCATAATTAATATTGATAATGCGTTAGAAGTTTTAGCCTTAAGTAAAAAAGGGTCACGATAATTATTATAAAAAAAATACTTTCTAGATCAGAAGCAGGTGCTTTTTTAGGGCTCATTTTTGTTTGGGGATTTTTCGCAATATTTGCGCATAGTGGGTTTTTATCAGCGCAGGGGGTTAAATCATATCTTCAGGTATCATCAGAGATCGGGATACTTGCAATTGGAGTCACTTTGCTAATGATAAGCGGAGAGTTTGACCTTTCAATCGGCTCATTAATAGGGTTTTCTGGTATGTCGGTTACATTACTTACCACGGAAACTAATTTAGGAATGCCCCTTGCCTCTATTTTGACTTTGATCATAGTACTTTTCATTGGCTATTTTAATGGTATGACCGTAGTTAAAAGCGGTTTGCCTTCTTTCATTATAACGCTTGGATCTTTATTTGTTATTCGGGGAATTACAATTGCGGTCTCTAAAATTATCACTGGCAGAACACAGGTTGGCGGGCTAGAAGAATCAAAAGGGTACGGTATTATGTACACTCTTTTTAGCAATAGCTTTACAATATCAGGGACAGATTTTCCTATATCAATTTTGTGGTGGTTATTATTTGGTGCTTTTGGGTATTTATTATTGAAACATAGTCAAATAGGGAACTGGATATTTGCCACGGGAGCCTCTAAGGAGAGCGCAGAACTAATGGGCATACCTATACATAATGTAAGAATCTCTCTTTTCATGTTGACAGCTTTTTGTGCTTGGTTTATTGCTATTACACAGATTACTACTTTTGGTGGTGCTGATGTATTAAGAGGAGAGCAAAAAGAATTTATTGCTATTATAGCAGTTGTAATTGGCGGAACACTATTAACAGGAGGATATGGGTCTATCCTTGGCACTATGATTGGTGCTTTAATTTTTGGGATAGTTAAACAGGGAATAATTTTTGCTGGTGCTGATGCAGATTGGTTTCAGGTTTTTATGGGAGCAATGCTTATTTCAGCGGTTTTAGTTAATGGTGTTTTTAGAAAAAAATATGCTTACAAATAATAATCAAATAGTTCTAAAGAATGTTTATAAAAACTTTGGAAATATAAATGCATTGAAAAATATTTCAATGTCTACAAACTCAGGGGAAATCCATTGTATTCTAGGTGACAATGGCGCAGGAAAATCTACACTAGTGAATATTATTTCTGGAGTTTTTCGTGCTGATCAAGGTAAGTATATAGTTAATGATGATGAAGTTAATTTTTCAAAACCAAGGGAAGCAATTGAAGCGGGAATTTCAACAGTTTATCAAAACTTAGCAATCATACCTATTATGAATATTTATCGAAATTTCTTTTTAGGCAATGAACCAATACATAAAAACTATTTTAACATGATAGATAAAGAGTTTGCAATAAAAACAACAAAAAAAGAATTAAGAAAATTTGATATAAACATAGATAATCCAAAAAGACCAGCAGAAACCCTTTCAGGCGGGGAGCGCCAGATTCTTGCTATTGCAAGATCTTTATATTTTGGTGCTAAAATACTTATTCTTGATGAACCAACATCTGCGCTTGGAGTTAAAGAGTCAATTAAAGTTATTGAACAGATAATTCAATTAAAAAATAAAAATATTAATGTGATTCTTATTTCACACAATATAGATCAAGCGTTTATGCTCGGCGATAAATTTTTCATTATTAAAAATGGAGAACTAGTAGGGAAATTCGTTAAAGCTGATACATCAGTAAATAAATTAAGAACTATTTTAGAAAAATAAATATCAGATAATTATTTAAGCAGAAAGATTACGACTATGCAAAAAATTGGTATAATAGGCCTTGGAAACATGGGCATGGGCATTGCTAAAAACATAATAAAAAATGGCTATAAAACTATCGGCTACGACCTGAGAGAAAAATGTTTAAAAGAAATAATTTCACATGGCGGCAAGGCTGCAAAAAGTGTTTTAGAAGTTGGGGAATTTAGTGATGTGGTATTTGTAATGGTTATGAATGGTAACCAAGTAAAAGATGTTGTCACAAAGCTATCTCCAGGATTAAAAGATAAAGGGACTATAATTATCACTGCAACTATTACACCAGAAGAAGTAATAGATGCAAATAGAATTGCTAAAGAATATAATATTAATTTAGTAGACAGCCCCGTAAGCGGTGGGCTACAGGGTGCACATGATGGCACACTAACACTTATGACTTCCGCAGATAATAAAGTATTTCAAGATTGCAAAAAGATATTAGAGGCAATCTCAAAAAATATAATTCATGTAGGAGTTAATGTTGGAGATGGTCAAACCGTAAAGGCAGCGCTTCAGTCATTTATTGGTGCAACATTTACGGCAATTTTTGAATCTTTAGTGTTGGGATCTAAAGCAGGCATTGATGGACAAATTCTTTATGATGTATTTAGTACAAGCGGAGTTAGTAGCCCTTTGTTTAAAAATTGTGCTAAGTTAATTATGGATAGAAAATTTGAAAATACTGGTAGTCATATATCAACTATGTACAAAGATCTTGGGATTAGTATGGATTTAGCTAAAAAGAATGGAGTCCCAATGTTTACTGCTGGCGCAGCTTTTGAATTGTTTCAAGCTGGAATTTCAATGTATCCCGAAGGAGATAACTGGTCTATAGTAAAACTATTAGAAAAAATGTCTAACACGAAAGTGGGATGGAAAAATAATAAATAAACATACACATAGAAATTAGGAGATATAACTATGGCAAAACTAGGCGTGATAACAGATGGAATAAGCACTGACTTTGAACATGCTTTGCAAGTAATGAATAAGAATAATTTAAATCAAGCTGAATTACAATTTTTATGGGATAAAGAAGTTGGAGATCTAAACAAGAGCGAAATTCAAAAAGTAGAAGATCTTTTAAAACAATATGATATGGAAGTATCATGTGTCTCGCGTCATAATTTTGCTGGCATTGGTGTGCATGAAGTAAATATTGGTGATAGCATATATAACCATCATATGGAAAAACTTAAGGAGTGTATTGATATGGCTCATAAACTAGATTCACCCTTGGTGCGGATTATGAGTTTTCGAAAAGAAATGGTTTTGTTTGGAGAATATGGTGCAGAAAAATGGAATGTTAGCGATGGCGCCTGGAATAAGTTAGTAGAATTAATGAGCCCTGTAGTCGAACTAGCGAAAGAATTAGATATTATGCTTGTGGTAGAAACAGGAAATAATGCAATGATCACATCTTGCTATCTAGGGAAAAAATTGATAGATGATCTTGACACAAAATATTTAAAAGTTCTATGGGATCCTGCTAATACACTTTATTGTGGGGAAAACCCAAGTAATAATGCGCTGGATTCAATGGAAGGAGGCTATCTTGGGCATGTGCATATGAAAGATGTTGAGGTTTTTATTCATCAGGCAAAAATTAAATGCGTTGCGCTTGGCCAAGGACAAATGGCGCCACATCTTCAAAAAATAGCTGATAGACTAAATGACATCGGGTATAGTGGGGCAATGTCGCTAGAGAGCGTATATCGACCAAAAGAAGGAGACTTTGAAGATGGCTTTAAGGCCTCGATAGCAAAATTTAAAAAACTATATTCATAAAAAATGTTAGTAAAAATTTTATGTTAAAAAATATCCTTCACACCACGCGCCTTTTGTTGATTAGTATTTTTATACTATTGGTATCTTGTAGAACGAATCAAAAAGGATATGTATTCAAGTATTCTAATGAACAACCTGAGAGTGCAATAAGAAGCCAATCAATGATTTACTTTAAGGAAAAGCTTGAAAAAGAAACAAATGGTAAGATCAGGGTGGAATTATTCTTTAGCGGCATACTTGGAAATGAGCGAGAACTTATGGATTTGGTTGCAACAGGAGCATTACAAGGAACTCGTGGAGGTTTTTTTAATGATGCAAACCCTAAATATAATTTAATGACTTTACCGTTTTTAACTAGCGGCTGGGCAGAGGCATTACGATTAGTAAATAGTTCATTTATGAATGAGATAAATAATGGTGCAAAAAAAAATGGATTTCATGTTCCTGTAACGGGTATATCACAAGGTTTTCGCGCCCACACTAATAATAAGAAACCAATAAAGCATCCTAGAGATTTTAAGGGGCTGAAAATGAGAGTGCCAATGCAAGAAGTTTTTATTCAAACAGCCAAAGCTTTTGGTGCAAACCCGCAAGAGTTAGCGGCAATAGATATTTACCAAGCATTGCAAACCGGAGTTATTGACGGTCAAGATAATCCCCCTTCAAATATTTGGGATTTTAAAATGTATGAAGTTTCTAAATATCTTACAGTAACTAACTACGCAACAGGACCAGACCCTTTTATAGTAAACTTAATATGGTATAATACACTGACACCTGATTTAAAAATAATATTTGATAGAGTTGCAAAAGATGCAATGACAAAAAGCGATCAAATGTACAGATCAAGAGAAACAAAATATCTTGAGCAGTTATCCAACTATTTAGAAATTAATTACATCTCTGGTGATGCATTAACCCCTTTTCGGAATGCCGTTAAACCAGTATATAATTACTTTATAAACAAAGGAGTCTTTACTTTAGAAGAAATCAAAAATGCACAGGATATTGCTAAAAAAACTAATATGTAACCACGTAACTTGGTAAAAATCCAATACTTAATTTTATAAAATATAAGTTTAGAACTATAACTGGTTTTATAGAAAATATTCTGGCAGGATTTTTATTTTTAGTTTTCGTTATTACGCTTATTCTGGTTTTTTTAAGATATATTTTGAATCAATCCATAACAGGTGCTAATGAAATTGTAACAATTTTATTCATTTATACCACTTCAATAGGTGCAGCTGTATCTATTGGGAAGAATGAACATATAGGTATTAATGCTTTGGTAAATATCTTACCTGATAAATTTTATAGAGCAATAAAAATATTACAGATCATTTTCATTTTTACATTACATATACTATTATTTATTTATTGTTTACAATGGGTTGGTCAAGCAGGTGGCTATCTCATGCCCGCTACTGGACTACCACGCTTAGTTGCTATAGTAAGCATTCCGCTAAGCTGCGTATTATGTATTTTATACTGTGTAATAGCATTAATTGATGTTATAGATGTTTCTAGTACAAAACCATTTAATAAATCATGACAGTGCTAATTTTTAGTTTAATTATTTTTTTATCAATAGGGGTACCAATTGCGTACTCACTTGGGTTGTCTACCGCGATTTACTTTCTAATTTTTAATAGCGAATTATTAAATGTTATGCCTCAGATATTATTTGCAGGAATGGATTCATATACCTTAATAGCCCTTCCGCTTTTTATTTTAATGGGCCAACTTATGAATGAGAGTAGGATCACATCAAAACTGATTGAATTTTGTTTAATTTTTGTTGGAAAAATCAGAGGAGGGTTGGGTCTCGTTAATGTTATATCTAGTATGCTATTTGGAGGAATATCTGGATCTTCTGTTTCAGACACAGCATCTATAGGATCTATTCTAATACCAGAAATGAAAAAGCGGGGATACCCTGAAGATTATGCAGCTGGCCTTACAGTTGCTTCATCTACAATGGGTATGATTATACCTCCAAGTATTCCAATGGTTTTATTTGCAGTTACAGCACAAGAGTCTGTTGGTCGATTATTTTTAGGCGGTGTTATACCTGGAATATTAGTAGGAACCTTTCAATTGTTAATTACGATCTGGTTATCTAAAAAAAATTCTTACCCAAGGGAAGATAAAAATTTTTCTTTAAACAAAATATTAATAATGACAGCAAAAAATTCTTATATATTGTTTATGCCTTTTTTTGTTGTTGGGGTGGTTATTTTTGGTATAGCAACTGCTACTGAATCGGCTGCTTTAGGTGTGTTCTATTCTTTAATTATTGGCTGGTTTTTAATTAAGAGCTTGAACAGAAAAAAAATCTTTAATGCATTAAAAAGCTCTGTTTTGACAAGTGCAAAAATTATGATTATAATAGCATTTTCAAAAATTTTTATATGGGTATTAGCTTATGAAAGAATACCAGATTTATTATCGGCAATGATCGCAGATTTTGGATTTCATCCAACAGGAATGTTGTTTTTATTTATTATTATAATATTGATCTCTGGGACATTTATTGATGTTAGCCCAGCGATACTATTGCTTACCCCTGTTTTTTTGCCTAGCATTATTGAAATGGGGATATCACCAATCTTGTTTGGCGTTGTTTTGGTTGTTGGTTTGGCTGTAGGTGCGTGTACGCCTCCAGTTGGAAACTGTCTTAATGTTTGTTCTATTATTACAGGATTGAGCATTGGAAGAATTTTTAAAGGCGCAGCCCCCTTTTTAGTTGCAAACATTATTGTGCTAGTTATTATTGCTATATTCCCTAGTATTGTTATTTGGTTACCAAAGATAATTATGGATTAATTAGATTAATATTATAAACTACGAAAGAGATAATGAATCATGACTTATGATATAACCTTAATTGGAAACTATACTAAAGACACCATTGTAACCCCGATTGAGACTAAATATGTTGATGGGGGTGGATTTAACTATGGAGCACATGCTGCTATTGCATTAGGAGCAAAAACTGCAGCAATTACTCGCTTGAAAAGCAATGATAAGCATGTTGTAGATAATCTAACATCTATAGGCGTTGATGTTTTTCCTACTTTTACTGATAATTCAACTCATATGAAGCTTATATATCCCAGTGATAATTTTGATGATAGATCCCTTATTATGCCTAAATCAGCTGGATCTTTCACATCAGAACAGTTCATGAATATTCATTCAAAAGTTTTTTTAATCAATGCTTCTGTACGAGATGAGTTTAAGCTTGAAACCCTATATGATCTTAAAAAGAAAGACTCTTTGATTGGTATAGACCTTCAAGGCTTTATAAGAACCAGGAATACAAAAAATGTTCTGATAAATAGTAAATGGGAAGAAAAAAAAGAAGCACTTAGCCTAACACATTATTTAAAAGCAGATGGTGTTGAGGCAAGATTTTTAACTGGTGAATCAGATTTAGTCTCTGCGGCCAAGACCTTAAAATCTTATGGGCCTAAAGAGGTTATAATAACCCATAAAAATGGTGTACTTGTATATGCAGAAAATCAAGTTTTTGCTGAACCATTTAAACTAAATAAAATTGTTGGTAGAAGCGGAAGAGGAGATACTTGTGGGGCAAGCTATGTTTATATGCGGCTGAACCTAGGCCCCGGTGATTCCACAAAATGGGCCGCCGCAGCAACTAGTCTAAAAATGGAGAACGACGACCCATTAAAAAAAAATAAACAGGAAATAGAAAGCCGTTTCAATGATTATAAATAACCTTATTACAAAAACTGTGTTATGTTGATTCTTATCTATCTAATTATAACAATTGGAATTGTAGTATTTGCTACTGCTAAATATAAAATCCATCCTTTTCTAATCCTTATACTAGCTTCACTAGCAATGGGTTTGTTTGGTGGGCTAGATACAGAGAAAATAATTATAAGCCTATCTGAGGGGTTTGGAAATACTCTAAAAAACATAGGTATTGTAATTGCTTGCGGCTCAATTATTGGTGTTTTTTTAGAAAAAACGGGCGGTGCAAAATCGATTGCTGAATCAACATTAAAAGTAATAGGCAAAGATAATTCTGCTCTTGCAATGAACATCACAGGGTTTTTTGTTTCAATTTCTGTATTTTGTGATTCTGGATATGTAATTCTGTCTACATTAAATAAGGCTATAAATAGAAAAACAGGTATATCGCTTGCCGTTTTAGGAACCGCATTAGCTACTGGTCTTTATGCTACTCATGTATTTGTGCCTCCTACCCCGGGGCCACTAGCTTCTGCTTCTATACTTGGTGCAGATATTGGGCTTGTTTTAATATATGGGTTTTTAATCGCAATTCCCGTTTCTCTGGTTGGGTGGTTATGGTCAATTTATTTTTGTTCTAAGTTTTCTATAAATACGGAAGTAAATCAAATAAAAATAGAAAAAGATAAAAAACAATCTTCAAATTTGTTTTCTGCCCTACTTCCAATTATAATACCTATAACTTTAATAAGCCTCAAGTCCTTAATGGACCATCCGAAAACAAATTTTGAAAATGTGCAAATTGAAGGGTTAATAGCCTTTTTTGGACATCCCATTATTGCAATTTTATCAGGTGTTATAATAAGCATATTTTTAGCAAAAGATTATTCGTTAGAAAATCATTATGAATGGTTTTCTGATGGATTAAAAGTAGCAGGAAGTATAATATTAATTACTGGGGCTGGTGGAGCATTTGGAAACATATTAAGATCTATATCATTAGGAGATTCAATTAACCAAATATTAATGGGTTATGAAATTGGATTGTTTTTACCTTTTATAATTGCTGCATTGTTAAAGACGGCCCAAGGTTCATCAACTGTCTCCATTATAACAACATCTGCAATGGTTTTACCGCTACTTGATACTCTAGGGTTGTCTAGTGAAATGGGAAAGGTGCTAGCTGTTCTTTCAATTGGTGCTGGCGCAATGACATTTTCCCATTTAAACGATAGTTATTTTTGGGTGGTTACACAGTTTTCAAATATGGATACAAATACTGCTATTCGCTGTCATACTGTTGCAACTTTATTTCAGGGTATAACAGCCATCAGTTTAATTAAATTATTATCTATATTTTTCTTGTCATAGATAATATGTTTTTTAAGGAAATACGCTCATTGTGAATCTATCAATTTTAGATAGATGCGCCCCTTGCTAATCTATTTAAACAAACTGTAAACAAAATATTAAAGAATTATAATTTTACTTGCATATTAGCAAATATATATGCGACATTTACTTTAGATGGTAGTTAGCCAAGCCAAAAAACACCAGCTAAAATTTTATTAAACAGTGAAAATTAATTATTAATCGT
>MDTE01070176.1_pt1 | contig 14914 bp, 13 predicted proteins | sample 811231 | NCBI WGS metagenome assembly MDTE01 (sample SAMN05326651, study PRJNA326480) | marine metagenome | isolation source: seawater | place: Indian Ocean: Red Sea | collected 2010 | reverse complement strand
TGCTGCAACTACAGTCATGATGGTAGTATTCAGTGTTGTTCCATTCTTTTTGACAACAGATACTGGTGAACCAGTGATGGGAGATGTTTACTTGTATACAGCTATAGCATCAGGAATACTAATGGTAGTACTTAGTGCATGGGTTGTTTCAAAACCAACTGAAAAGGCTTCATGGGTATTATTCAAATTTTCAAGTCCATATCTTGCAGTATTATTCATTGCATTGATGGTTGATTCAGCATTATGATTTAGAATAATTTAGATTTTTGATAGTGTTTTTAACACTATGATTTCTGTAAAAAAAATTTATCTTCTTCTAATGATCTTTCATACCCTTCATTTGGCTTATGATTATTATTTAATTTAATTAATTGTGGTTGAGAGTCTAATATCTTTAGAATAGTTCCTAGATGAATTGGACGAGAGATTATTTTAGATAACAATATTTTTACTAATTCGAGATCTTCATTATAATCAACAGTCCATCGGAGATGGGATATGTCCACATCATGACTAAAATTCTTTATTTGAAATGATTCTGAATTAGTTTTAAAATATGGAGTTACATGTTCACGTTCAGATGGTAATTTAGAATTCTTCCATGCTTTTTTCAAGGCAGTAATTGTAAAAATTTCGGTTTCATTACCATCAGGAAATGTACGAGGGAATGTATTTGTGACATAGTCAAAATTTCCAGATTTGAAAATTTCTATGCCATTATCAACTATTTCAGGATCAATTAAGGGGCAATCAGCAGTTATTCTTACTATTGTTGAGAGATTAAATTTTTCAGCACATTTAAGATATCTATCTAATACATCATCAGGACTACCTCTGAAAACATCAATTTCTAAATTGTTAAGATAGTTTTCAATCATATCATCTTCAGACAGAGTTGTTGTTGCGACAATGATTTTGTCTATAGATTTACATGATTTTAGTTGGGCGATAGTATAGAATAGGCTTGGATTCTTATCATCTACAAGTTTCATTACTTTTCCAGGTAAACGTTTAGATCCCATTCTAGCCTGAATTATACATCCAATCACATATTCTGTAATTTTTTGTATTTAATTAAGGAAATGTAGGAGTTATTACTAATAGAGAAGATATTCTTTTAAAAAGATGGTAAAATATAATTAAAATAATTCAGTTCAGAGAAAATGTCAAAAATAAAAATTAATGATAAATTCATTGGAGATGATTTTCCATGTTATACAATTGCAGAAGCAGGAGCAAATCATGATGGAGAATTGGAAAAAGCATTAAGATTGATAGATGCAGCATATGATGCCAATTCAGATAGTATAAAATTTCAAACATACGATGCTACAAAATTAGCTTCTAAGTTTGCACCAAAATATTGGGATGATGGAAAACCCAACGAATCACAACATGATGTTTTTTCAAATTTAGATAGTCTAACACATGATGAATGGAAAGAAATTTTTGAATATGCAAAGGAAAAATCAATTACATGTTTTTCAACTCCTTTTGATGAAAAAAGTGTAGATTTATTGTATTCACTTGATGTTCCAGTATTCAAAATTGCTTCTGCAGATATTACACATATACCATTAATCAAACATATTGCTGCAAAGAAATTACCAATTTTTATTTCAACAGGGATGGCAAATGATGAAGAGATTCAAGAAGCAATAGATACTATAGAAAATGAAGGTAATGAAGAAATCATCATCATGCATTGTATGACATCATATCCAACTAAAGATGAAGATGCAAATTTAGAAATGATTCGTACACTCAAAACGAGGTATCCAAATTATATAATTGGATATTCAGATCATACAATTGGAACAAATATTTCAGTATATTCAACATTTTATGGTGCTACTTGTATTGAGAAACATTTTACTTTTGATAATTCATTAACACAAAGTCCTGATCATAGATTATCTTTGGATACAAGTGGATTTAAGAGACTAGTTAAAGAATTAAGATTGGCAGAAATTTCTAAAGGGAATAGTATTAGAGACAGTTTTGCTGCAGAGAAAGAAGCCGTAAAATTTGCGAGAAGAAGTATAGTTGCAAATAGAGATATTTCAGTTGGAGAAAAAATTACAAGAGATATGTTAAGTGTTAAAAGACCAGGAACAGGCATACTGCCAAAATATTTTGAGAAAATTATTGGATTGAAAATAAAAAAAGAAGTCCATGAAGACAAACCTATCCAATGGGAAAATATTGATGATAGAAAATAAAAAAGTGAAAATTCTTGTACGAGTAGACGGGAGTAAAAATATTGGATTAGGTCATATTTACAATATGATGACAATTTTAACTAAATTTAGAAATAATCATATTTTGGTTTTAATGAATAAAAAAAAATCACTTGGTAAGGAAAAATTTGTGGAGAATTCATATGATGTAGAATATTTTACCAACAAAAAACAACTTTTTGAGAAGATTGAGAAGTATAAACCTGACATAATTTTTAATGATATACTTAATACAAAAGTAGAATATGTTAAGAGATTACAGAAAACCATTTCTTGTATAATAAATTTTGAAGACGTAGGTAGGGGTAGAAAATATTCAGATTTAGTTATCAATCCAATATTTTCTACCAAAAAAAAAGTTAAGAATGAATACTATGGTGGAGAATTTGCCTGCGTAAGAGAAGAATTTAGAATTGGTAAGAAAAATCAATTACGGAAAAAAGTAAAAAAAATCTGTATTACGTTAGGAGGAGTAGATAATAAGAATAACACAAAGCGAGTGATGGAAATTATTCAAAAGAATGAGTTATTAAAAGATGTAGAAATTAATTTGATTCTAGGTTTTGGTTTTAGATATAAAATGAGACTAATGAAATTAATTAATTCTATGAGAAATGTGGGTTATAGAATTAATATAATTGAAAAAACTGATTTTATTTCTAGATATATTGTTGATTGTGATTTTGCAATATCATCAAATGGGAGAACGATTTTTGAAATTGCATCTTTAAGGAATCCAATCATTGCATTATCCGTAAATGCTAGAGAAACAGAACATAGTTTTGTAAAATATACAAAAACAGGATATCAAATAAATACAATGAAGAATAGTTTTGAGCAAGAATTAGTTGAAGCCATTCAAAAGATGTGTATTTACAAGACAAGAGAGATATTTCATGAAAGATTAAAAAAAATTGATGTAAAAAATGGAATAGAGAGAGTTTTTAATTTGATCAAATTAACTTGTAAAAAGAATGGAATTAGATCTTAACCGTCTTTTTAGTCATAGATGATTTTTTCATTGATAATACAACATTCAATATATGTTCTGCCTCTGACAAGTTATTCATTGGTTGAGTACGATTTTTTACACAATTAAAAAAATATTGTAATTCTTCAACATACATTTTATTGACTTTATTACTTGTTAGGGCGTAATTATGTGGTATTTTGATCTTGGAATATTTTTTAGTTTTTGAGGTATAGAGATTTATTTTATTCTCAATTGAATTCCATTCCAATGTTCCTTTTGAGCCTCTAATTTTACATCTTTTAAAAGAGGGTCTTTGGAAAAAATCTAAATGAATAACACCAATTACAGATTTTCTAAATTTTAGTATGGTTTCATTGATATCATCAACATTGATTTTTAGAGTACTTATTTTATCTATTACAGATGTTACTTCTTTAGGAATACCTACAAACCAACATAGATAATCTAATTCATGAATTTGAGTTAAAGTAACACCGCCGCCAAGAATTTTTCTAGATGCATAGCTTTGTGTGTAATTCTCATATGGATGCCAATCTGGCAGATAAGAGCCATTTTCTATATGAATAGAATGAATTTTACCTAAGTTTTGAGTATCCAACAATTTTTTAATTTTTTGTATTGGAGGATAGAATCTAAAATTACAACCAATCATACAAATTAGTTTTTTCTTTTGGATAATTTTTTTTAGTTCTCTTATCCCAAGAGATGAATTTGATAATGGTTTTTCAATAAATAGATCCATACCTAGTTTGGCTAGTTTTACTGCAATCAGGATATGTTTACTAGTTTCATTGGTAACAAATGCAATTTGAGGTTTTTTTAAGATACATTGTTGTAAAGAATTAGAAATTTCTAAACGGTGTTTTATTGTTTTTTCAGGAATTAGGTCAAAATCATCTAGAGTGATTTTTTTTCTTTTAGAAAGAATTATTATTTTCATGTTTGTAAAACGGAGTAAATTTTGAACATGACGACGTCCTATGGATCCATATCCAATTACCAAGACAGTAGTCATAATTGTTCGTAATAAACGGATTGTGTTAAATGATTTACCATGCGGTCCAACCACCATCAATAATTAGATTTGAACCAGTCATATATGACGAGGCATCTGATGAAAGGAATATTATTGCGCCAACATATTCATTATTTTTTGCCATTCTACCGAGCATAGTTTTTTCTGAATATGATTTAACAAAATTGCGTTCTTGATTTCTTGCTACACCACCGGGGGACAAGGTATTCACTCTAATTCCTGTACGATTCCAATATGATGCAAGATATCTTGAGAGATTTACTACTGCAGCTTTAGTTGCAGAATAAAATGCTGCTGCATTTTGACCACTTTTTCCATATATTCTTTGATCTGGTGCGACAATACCATATGTAGATGATATATTAATGATATTTCCATTATTCTGCTTTTTCATAATTTTTCCGACTTCCTGACAAGTAAGAAATATTCCCGTAAGATTTACAGACACAGCTTTGTTCCATTCTGTTAAGGGAAAATTTTCGAATTTAATTTTTCGAGTTTTGCTATTTCCTTGATAAGCAGCATTATTAATTAATACATCAATTTTGGAAAATTTCTTAATTGTTTTTGTAACCATATTTTTTATCGATGATTTATTATTAAGATCTAATTTTAATGAAAGAGTTTTAACATCGTATTCATCTTCAATTTTATCTGCAATTTTTTTACAGGATTTTTGATCAAGGTCTGCCAAGACCAGATTTGCACCTACCCTAGCTAGACCCTCAGCATATTGAGAACCTAGATTTCCAGATGCACCAGTGATTATTATTGTACGACCAGTCAAATCAAAGAATTTTGGTATTTCCATACAGATAAGGTAATTAGTAAATACTATAATGTTACTTTCTAATGATTACTACAATAATTATCTAATTAAATTGGCAACAAGATGTTATTAATAATCAGAAAATAGTGATTTTTTTAAAATGATTGTTAATTTTTTTCTATTATATGATTGTCTAACCATAATGCATCAAGGTGTGAGTTTTCAAAAACATGTAATGCATCTTTGATATTATTAACGATGGGTTCACCATGAAGATTAAATGATGTATTCAGTAGTGATGGAATACCAGTTTTAATGAAAAATTCATTGATTAATTTCCACAGATCAGGATTAACATCTTTTTTTAATATCTGAGGTCTTGCAGTTCCATCTGCTTGATGAACTGCTGCAGGAAATTTCTTTTTACCATCTATTGTTTCAAAAGCAATTGTCATATGAGGTGATTCAAGATTTTTAGGATTATTGATTAAGAGTTCTTGGTTTTCATGTAAGATTATAGGTGCAAATGGCATCCAGAAATCTCGATTTTTTATCATTTTATTGATTTTTTCTATATTAGTTCCAATTCTTGGATCTGCAAGTATACTTCGGTTACCCAACGATCGTGGTCCCATTTCTAATCTTCCTCTACATGTAGCAATAATTTTATTTTTAAGAATTAGATTTAAAATTTGTTCAGTGTTATTAAATTCTGTGATTTTATATTTTTCAAATATTTTTAGTTCATTATCATCATACTTTGCATCAGATCCTAAATACAGATTTTTTAAAGGTTCAGGAGAAATTTTATTTTTTTCTGCATAGTTATAACATGCTCCAATATGCAACGTTTCATCACCTCCTCCTCCACATACAAAGAATTTTTTTAGTTTATCAATTTTGGATATGAGTAGATTTGCTTTAATATTTAATGAGACTCCTCCAGAAAAAACAATAGTGTCAGAATTATATTCTTCTAGAGAGTTTGAAAACCATTTAAGTAATATTTTTTCTGTAAAAGACTGTATTCCTGCTGCAATATGATCAAATCTAAATTCATCAAGATTTTCTTTCAGGTATTGAAAAATATCTTTTACATCTGAATTAAATTTAAAATCTAATCCATCTAATTTTAACATTTTATCAAAAATTGATTCAACCTCTTGTACTTTGTTTCCATTGTAATATGGTGCGAGTCCCATTACCTTGTACTCATGTTCATTTGGAATCATACGTAAGAGTAGTGTAGTATACCTATACAACCTAGCTAATTGAAAATCTTTATGTGAATATTCTTTTACTCTTTTTATTGATTGATTTTTTTTATCAAAGATAGAAATTGTTCCACTTAGATCATCACCCCATGCATCTGCAGTAAAAATAAGTGTATTATCATCTCGGATTGGACTCCCATAGAAACCATAACTTGCATGACAAGTATCATGTTCAATATGGATAATTTTTTCAGGGTTTATACCAAGTTGATTGCTAATAGCTTTTTTGAAAAAATTTGATATTTTTTCATCACTTTCAGGAGTTACAGGATGTTCAATTGTTTCAAAATCTAAGTCAGATGCAAAAGGCTGATCTAGTGGATATCTAGCAGTATCTATTCTATCCCTAAAAATATCCAACATGCTAATCGATTTACCATTAATTAATTTAGGATACCAGTAATCGTCCATCATTTTTAGATGATCCTTAACAGAAAATTTAGTGTAAACACGAAGAAGAGGAGGAATTATTGCAATACGATTTCCTGCTATGAGTACTTTATCTAATTCACTAGGTTGAATTTTGCAATATTCAAGAGCATTTTCAATTGAAAGTTTTGGGTAAGATTCATCAGACTTGATTCTAGAAAATTTCTCTTCACTAACAGCGTAAACAATTTTTCCATCTATCATAATAGAGCATCCCGAACATCGTCCTAGTGTAACTGCTAAAATCTTCACTTTTCTTCAAAGTAATTGTTCTATAAATAAACATTGATAGATTTATCAGTAAAACCGATACTGAATATTTTCTATTTAGAAATTAGGATATTCAAAAATGATATTAAAATTATTTTAGATCTGATAAAAAGTCTAAAATTAGTTTCGATGAGTTTCCAAAATTTTCCAAATATTCATTAGAGTTAATTTGTCCATTTTGGATTAATTCTGATTTAAAGGAATTATCAGTAAGAATTTTTTTAAATACTTTATCAAAATCAGACATTGAGGTTTGGATAAAATTATTATTTTTAATTAATGAAGGGGTGCCCCAGACATCATAATTTGTTTCAATACTGATAACAGGTTTAGATAATAATTGTGCCTCTAAAATTGTACTTGATACACCTAATGAAATAAAAATTTCACAATTTTGGATTAGAGGTGTAATATCAGTAAATTTTTGGACAGTAATTGAATTATTAATTTTTTTAACAAATTCTGTAATATCTCTTTCATCTGAACCAGGATGTAATTTAATTATTAATTTTTTGTCATATCCAATAATGGTTTTACAAATTTTTTCTATGCAAGAATAAAAGAAATCAATTTTTTCATTTTGTAGACCAGTAATATGATGTATACGAGGTGAAGATACAGCTAGAAGAACATATTCATTTTTTAATACTTTTCTTTTACTAAATAATTTGTCATAAACAGGATTTCCAAGAACTTTAATCTTTTTAGACGATATATCATTCCGTTCTAGATACTTGAGAAAATTATTATTCCAGCAGAAATAAAAATTAGATTTTTTTGGGATTACGCCAGCAGATAAATTAAATTCAAAAGAGTTTTCATCGTCATTATGAATTCCATGTTGTAATAAAACAACAGGTATTTGGAATATTTTTGAATAATGTAAAATTATTTGTTCATGAAAACCTATCTCATTTTGAATTAGTATATTTGAAAATTTTTGATTTGTTAATATTTTTCTTACATTTTCAGAGTATACAATTGCATCCATAAATCGATCGGAGATTAGATTGATAAACATAGTTTTGATAATATGCCAAAATGAAATTCCATTAATTGAAAAAAATGATTCTAAATTTTCATTGGTTGTTTGATCATTTTCAATAATTTGCAAATTTTTTTTTAAAAGATTTAGATTCTTATTATTAGAATTTTCAAATCGATTAGGATTTACAAAATTTGTTTTTGTATTTTTAATAATTTTAAATGAATTTAAATTCCAAATTGTTGGTTTTCGCATATTAAGTATTGTAAATTGGATTTTGTGCTTGCCAGAATTTTTTAGAAGAGTTTCAAATTTTATAGGATCAAATTCAATTAACAGTGAGTTTATAAATTTTGGATTTTGTTTTTGAGAGACAACTAGAGAAGTTAGACTATCAAGGTATTTTTTGATTTTATTAAAAGATTTTTTTGAAATATTAATTTTTAATAAATTATTAAAATTATATTGTATTCTGTCATGTAGGAATGTTTGGGTTTCAATATCTGTATCAAATACTTGAACATTATTTGAAAATTTACTAATTATATCAAAAAGAGTATTAGTGGTTATAATTTTTTTAGATTTTATTATTTCTTTTAAATTAGATATTTCCACAAATTTTTTTAAGAAATTTGAGATTAAGAAAAAATGAAATTCTTGTTTAATTGTTTGACCAAGATTTAATTCGTCAAAAGTCAATAATTTATTAATTTTTTTTTCTTTATACCATTCCGAATAATGAAATGATTGATTTTGAATTTTGGTAAGCTCAGATTCGGAAATATATTTTTCAGATATTTCATGTTCAATGTTTTTTTCATCTAGAAATTGATGAGATTCATAATCAAATGTAATTATATGAATATTTGAGATGTCAAGTTCAACAAATTTCTTTTTATTAAAATTAGAATCTAATAAAAGCAGAGTACTACTTTCTATATGCTTATTCATTTCTATTATGATCTAATTTTTCTTTAATAGCAGCGACAACAAGATTTTGCTGTTTTCTTGAAATACCTGGAAACATAGGTAAAGATAAGATTTCATCATACAATTTTTTAGAAATGTTAAGAGAAGAGTATGTTTTTGCTGTTTTCTTGTATATGGTAAAGAGATTTAGTGGTTTGTAATGAACAGAGGTTCTAATACCTCTAGACAAGAGAAAATTAAATAAAGAATTACGTGAAGTTTTAGAAGTTTTTTGTATTTTTATGACATACAAATGCCAACTATTTTTTGAGGTGTCAGTTTGAGAGGGAAGTGTTATTCCATATAGATCTTTTAATTTTGAATCATAATACTTCGCTGCAGTTCTACGGTCACTGTTCATATTCTTTAATCTTTTAAGTTGATTATTACCTAGTGCAGAACGAATCTCATCTAATCTATAATTATAACCAAAGTTTTGAATATCGAATTCCCAAGGATATCCTTTTGTGAATCTATCTTGCAATGATTTGTCAATTCCATGATTTCTTGCTTTTTGGATATGTTTTGCAATTGAATTGGATTTGCATGTTACCATTCCACCCTCAAAAGTAGTAAGATTTTTTGTAGGATAGAAACTAAAACATCCAGTATCCCCAAATGTCCCTACATGTTTTTTTTTGTAATAAGTGCCTAATGAATGAGCACAATCTTCAACAATCTTCAAATTATTCTTCTTTGCAATACTCATTATTTTTTGCATATTACAAGATCTACCTGCAAAATGAACAGGGATTATTGCTTTTGTTTTTTTAGAAATGTTTTCCTCTATAGAATTTGTTGAAATGTTAAGATCATCATAGTTTACATCAGCAAGAATAGGGGTAGCTCCACAGCTAAGGACAGCATTTGCGGTAGCAACAAATGTAATATTTGGTATTATTACTTCATCATTTTTTGATATTCCTAGAGATTTTAGTGAAAGAATTAATGCAGAAGTAGCATTTGATACACCAATAGAAAATTTGGATTTAGTCAATCTAGAAAAATTCTTTTCAAATTTACGGAGATTTGGACCATCAGTAAGTAGATTTGATGACAAAGCGGAAGCAACCTCTTTTTTATCAGAAGAGTTTATGGTAGGTACTACAAATGGTACTTTAATTTTTTTATCATTAAATGCGTCAAGTTTTTTCTTCATATTTTTTTTTGTAATGTATTGTTTTAATGCTTTCTAATCTTTATTGAGTATTTTTTCATATTGTAAGAACATATTTTTGGCCATAGAGACTAAATTCGCTTCTTTTGTAACCATGTCAAATCCTGAACGTGCTAACTTTTCACATTTATCAGGACATTCTAACAAATTAAGAATTGCGTTAGCAAGTTTTTTTGGATCAGAAGGAGGAACTAATAAACAATTTTCATTATTTGTGATAGTGTAAGGAATGCCATGAGCTGCTGTGCTTATTACAGTTTTTTTACATGCAAATACTTCTAGAGGAGTTAATGGAGATAATTCCCATCTAGAAGGCAATACAGCAAATTTACACTGAGTATAAGCAGAAATTACATCATCTCTTGGAGGTTTCTTTATTATTAGAAAATTTTTAGATAGATTTTGATTTTTTATTTTATCTTCCATTTGTTTTTCATAACCAAAATCTGCACCCATAATTATAATTTTGATATTATTTAATGCACTATTACTTTTGAGTAAATTAATTGCATCAATAAGTACATCAACACCTTTAACTTTATGAAATCTTCCTAGAAATAGAATAAAATCATCTTTGATATTATATTTTTGTTTGAAGTTACTTTTAGAAGAATTGAGTTCATCAATATCTATTCCATTTTTTACAATTGATATTTTAGATTCGTCACAAAAATTTTTGAAGATTGCTTTTTCATATTCATTAGGTACTACGACTGTATTTGCTTGATTAATAATGAATTTTAAAAACGGTGTTTGAAGTTTAAAAAGAATTTTTTTGACGGTTGATGCTTCTTTAAGATCTGGATGAGTAGTAAGTCCACCTTGATCGGATATAACCAAAGGTATTTTTTTTATTTTTGAAATTATACTTGCTGCAAATGCTTGAAAACCACGAATTCCAACAGCGTGAATAATATCAGGATTGTCTTGTGCTATTTGATTAATGATGCCAGGATTTACAAAATAAAGTGATGTTGAAAACCATACATGGGATCTTTTGATTGTAAAATTACCTATTTTTTCTTTTTTTGGTAATTCACGATTAAAAGTATTGGTATTATTTCCAAAATCAAGATCGGTAGTGTATATTGTTAGAGAATGACCTTCACTGGATAATTGTTTTGCTATATGAACACATAGAAACATTATTCCTCCAAATTGTGTTGCAGGTAGAGATGCAGGGCAGACAAGTGCTATTTTCATTCTAATTAATTTTTAGAAGTTTCTATGGTTAAAATGATTAATATTAATTCATTATTGACAAACAAGTTATTAGTAGTTATAATAATATGTGAAAATTCATTCAAAAATCCATGAGTAAATTATCAATATTTCTTCAATTATTAAGAAATGCAATTTTTAGACCACAGATTATACGAGAATTATCAGAGGAAAGGACAGAGATTAAAGAAGATGAAAAATTTAGAACGCATGAATATACATTTGATATAGATTCTATTGATGAGTTTTTTAGAGAGAAATTTCCAGATGTAAACCTATTAGATTTCCAAAAAGAGCTAAAAGAATTAGATCAATATGTGGATGAATTTTTTAGTAAATTAGAAACCAAGAAATATCCTTCAAAAGAGAAACCATACCCGATAGATTATTCTATAAACTATGAATCTAGGAAGTTTTTGTATATTTTATGCCGTTTGGTAAAACCAAAAAATATTGTCGAAACAGGAGTAGCATATGGATTGAGTAGCATGTATATTCTAAAAGCGTTAGAACATAACAATTATGGTACTTTGCATTCAATAGATGCAGTGTTTAGACCATGGCAAGATAAGAAAATGATTGGTTCTATAATACCTAATGAATTGAAAAAAAGATGGAAATTTTATTTTGGAAAATCAAATGAACGATTACAAGAAATTTTTAATAGCGTTGAGAAAGTTGAGATATTCATACATGATAGTCTTCATACATACAAAAATATGATGTTTGAATTCGATTGTGCTAGAGAAAACCTGGATCAAAATGGAATGATTATTTCAGATGATATTTTAGATAATGACGCATTTTTTGATTTCACTAATAAGAATAAATTTGAAGATTATTTGATAAGAGTTGAAAATAATTTAGGATTAGGAATAGTGATTAAGAATTAGACTTGATTGCATAGAGAAATCCAATATCATGAAATAGTGTTTTTATTTGAAGGCTATAATTTTGGGATTTTAGTATTTTTTTTAATTCATCTAATAATTCTGGATGAGTATCAGCCATATGATACTCAATTATCATTTTATCTATTTTTCGAAAATATTCTGGCGGTAGATATTTTATGATTTCATATTCAGAACCTTCACAATCTAATTTAAGAAAATTACAATGTTCTATTTTATTTTCATCAAAAATTTGTTTTAAAGAGGTAGAATTTACAGTGATACTTTGAGATGATTTAGAATGGATACTATGACCAGAATCATCATCATTTAGAAATAGCTTTACTGATGAGTTTGAATTTGTTACTGCCAAATTAAAGCATCTAACATTTTTCAAGTTATTCGAAATCATATTTTCGGATAATAAATTAAAATTCTCTTTGGCGGGTTCAAATGTAAAAATTTGTCCATTTTTACAAAATTGAGCTGCATAAAGACTAAAGAGTCCGATGTGTCCGCCAACATCAATTACAGTATCATCATCATTTATTTCAAAATTTTTTCTTTCATATTCACCAATCATCCAAACATGAGTTAATGCCATAAGATCTGTAGAATCTTTTCTAATTTTGATTTTAAGACCAGATTTTGTTTCAAAAACTGGGAATTGATTATCAGATAAACCAAAATAGATTTTAGGATATGCATACCAATTTTTGAAGATTTTTCTTGAATCGAGAAATATTTTTAGTTTTTGAGAAAAATTAGACATTACATTGAGATGATATAAGCTCTGAAATATATTTTCGTAGCAAAGAGTGAATGAACTTTTAACATACTGGGAATTCAAAGAGTTAATGAAAATATTAGTTACTGGAGGAATGGGTTTTGTTGGTAGTCATCTTGTTGAATCCTTATCAAAGAATAAGCATGAAATATTAGTATTAACAAAAACCTTTTCAAAAAAATCTAATACAAAAAATTTTTCAAAGAATGTTGAAATTAAAAAATTAGATATTACATGTTTTAAGAAACTAGAAAGAATCATGGATGAGTTTTTTCCAGATATTATAATACATCTGGCAGGAAACACATCTCATTCAAAATCATTTGAAGATCCACTTACAGATGTAGATTCTAATACAAAAACAACATTATTTATGTTAGAGAAAATACGTCAATCAAATTCATCATGTAAATTCATACTTGGCAGTACTTTCATTGTTACTGGTAAGCCAGATAAATTACCGGTTAATGAAAAAACACCTTGTAATCCATCAACAATATATGGTACAAACAGATTAGCTAGTGAACATTTGTGTAGTATTTACCATAAAGTTTATGGAATTAAAACTAATACATTTAGAATTACAAACTCATATGGACCACGTGAACAGATTATTCCTAACAAAAATGCAGTGAATTTTCTAATTTATCAAGCATACAGAAAAGAAAGATTATCTATTTTCTATAAAGGTGAATTTTTTAGAGATATAATTTTCATTGATGATGTGATACGTGGGATAGTCACAATAATGAAAAAAGGGAAACCTGGTGAATTGTATTGGATTTCATCAAACAAGAAATTATGGTTCAAAGATTTAGCGAAAATATTACAAAAAATGACTTCATGTAACATAGATTTCATTGAAGCCCCAAAATATACAAAGAAAGTAGATGTTGGAAATTTTGTTGTAAGTAATTCAAAGTTAAAGAAACTTGGTTGGAAACCAAAAATTGATATTAATTTAGGAATTAAAAAAACATTAGATTATTTTAATTCTTTATAAAAAATCTTTTTTTTCCGATAAATAAGATGAGAAAGATGTAAATTCAAAGCTTTTCAGAAGTTCATCCATTTTGTCGTATGCTTTTTCTATATTATGATAGGTGATGAAATTATCTTTTGGAGATAATTTCATTCTAGGCATAAATTCAGGTGTTAGTTCCCACGAATGAATATAAAATGTTGCGGGAATTTCTCTTTTTTCATAATTACTTATTGCGTTTTTTATTACTCGTAATGGTAAAGTTCGTAAATAGAAACCACCACCAGCAGGTATTTTTTTGCTTAAGAATTTTGTAACAAGTAAAGGAAATTCAATTAATTTTCCATTTTGATCAGATTTTTCAATAGATTTACTAGATATTTGATATGGGCTCTCTTGTGCATTAGGATGGCCATACATTGAGCTCTTTGCAGGCACGATACTACTATCATATTCATATTCATTCTCAACCAAACTATCTACTAACCAAGATGTTGTAGAATCAAGTGAAAAAGTTGGCGCTCTAAATCCTTTTGATTTTTTATCGGTTAATTTTGAGAATTGTTTCAACTCATCAGAAAATTCATCTTTTGATTTGAAATCATGTAATCGTGAATGATGCATTGTGTGAAACCCAATTTCATGATCATTTTCCAAAATTTTATCTAATATTTCAGGTTTAAATTCTAATAGATCTCCAACTACAAAAAAAGTTGCTTTTGTTTCATTTTTTCTTAATAATTCTAAAATTTTGTCTAGACCATTAACTACTTTTGGTTCAAGTGTTTCATCTTTCAAATAATTTTTTATTAATTCCGGATGAAACCAATCCTCAAAATCAATTCCCAATAAATTTTTGTTCATATTAATGATCTATTTTCTTTACAATTC
>MDTE01060667.1_pt1 | contig 14915 bp, 13 predicted proteins | sample 811231 | NCBI WGS metagenome assembly MDTE01 (sample SAMN05326651, study PRJNA326480) | marine metagenome | isolation source: seawater | place: Indian Ocean: Red Sea | collected 2010 | reverse complement strand
TGCATCACCTAGTACTGCAGCAGCAACAGCTCTGCAAACATCAACGTCAACACCTGTCCAGTTTCCTGATGCATCAGCATTCGAAAATCCTGGAAGACCTTGAGAAACACCACATCTTACAAATCCTTTTTTCTGAGTGTTTTTCAGAGTTTTAGATTTCTTCGCAGCCATAGCTTCACTTGCAAATGCAAATAAAACCGCAACTACAGCAAACAAAGAAGTCAGTTGTTTAATGTATTTATACATTTTTTTCCTCTTTTTATTGTTAACAATATTAAGCAAAAAAAAATTAATCTTTTATGCTTAAAGTAAAAATATTATGATTTATTAATCCAGTTTGATCAAACTATTACTTAATCTTATAGTAACTACATATAGTAAATTTAATGAAGGCTTTACAAAATAAGGATTTATACAACTTATTTAATTATTGGCGCGCCCTGGAGGATTCGAACCTCCGACCCTCGGTTTAGAAAACCGATGCTCTATCCAGCTGAGCTAAGGGCGCATTAGATATATATATACTATTCATTTAAAATTTTTCCATTCTAATTTTAAAGGTTTTTCTTCACAAATAGTATTAATTATACTGATCATTAATGGGAGTTCTTTAGTATTAAAATCCTTTTTTACTTTATTTCCTATTTCTAAAGCAAGATCTGCACCTTCAACAGTGATGTTTGTCATTTTTGTTTTTTTTGCTTCTTGATATTTAATGCCTTCTCCTAAATATTCACCCATTTTGCTATTTCGACCTCCATCTGCACTAACATATAAATCACCTACCCCAGCTAAACCTATTACTGTTTCTTTTTTCCCTTTCAATTTTTTTACAAAGATTATCATTTCATTAATAGATTGCTGAATAAGAGCTGCTGCCGTATTCAAATAATTTTTTTTATCTTTTTTTATAGAATCGCACAATCCTTGTGAGGCACCAACACCCATTGAAAAAATATTTTTAATTGCGGCGCATGTTTGAACTCCTATTACATCGTTAGATGTGTGTACATGATAGTAATTCGTGGAAACTAATTTAGAAATTTTTTCTACAATTTTTATATCTTTATTGGCAAAAACGACAGATGTATGAGCTTTGTTTGCTAAGTCTTTTGCTAAACACGGTCCACCTGCTGCTGAAATATTTATTTCTTTAATTTCTTTTTTTTTAAGCAATCTTTGCATTTTATGTGTAAGAACCTCATAGTCATCATTATAAATAGATAAACCTTTAGTAAGTATCAGAATAGGAGTTTTATTTTTTAAAATTCTACTTATTTCTATAGACGCCCATTCAATTCCTTTTGATATAACTGCTATAGCAATAAGATCAACTTTTTTATTAATTTCTTCTTCAAGTTTATCAAACTTCAAAAATTTAATTTCTTTAGGAACTTCACAATCTAAAGTCGGATGTCTTCTGGTAGATTGAATCTGATCAATAAAATCATTTTCCAGATGCGTTCCTACAATAGAAACTGAATGTTTGTTATCTAAACAAGGAATAGCAAAGGCTGTTCCCATTGATCCCGCTCCTAAAATTAAAATATTTGCCATAAATTATTCTTTAAAAAAAAATTTTTTAACTAAATATATCAATGTAATAATTTCAATCTTACCTAAAACCATAAAAAGAATTAATGACATTTTTGTGGAGTTATTTAAATCTAAAAAACTTAGATTATTCATACCATACAAGGCCGAATTAACAGTATTTGTTAGTGTCAGTATAGATAGTTTAAAAGAATCTTCAAAAGTTAGATAATCTAATGCCAATACGCTTGATAAAATAAATATAGAAACTATAAAAGAAATAAAAACAAAAAAGGCAATTTTCACATCTTGATCATCAATCTTAACTTCTGAATTAAATAGATTTTTATCAATTATATTAATGGGTTTAACCAATCTATAAATTTCATGATAAGAAGTTTTAAGAAGAATATAGATTCTAATATACTTAAATCCTGAAGATGTTGAAATCAATGAACCACCAACAATGGTTAATAAAATAAAAAATAAAGATAAATCTAAATTTATTGAATTGTTGGTAATTCCTGACGTTGAGATTGAAGATATTATTGCAAATAAAACGTTAGAAAATTCAGTGCCTGAAATAATAAAAAAATAAAATAAAATAGTAATAACAACAATTAATAAACCTAGATGGAAATCTTCCTGGTAATTTTTAAAATTAAATTGTCTTGTAATGACATCATATAGTAAAAAGAAATTAAAAATTGGAAAAATCAACGAAATTGAAAAAGTGAGTATTTGTAAATTATTTGATAAAATATTTGTCAACTTATCAGTAGGTAAAAATCCTCCAGCAGAGATGCTCGTAAATGCCAAATTTACAGAATCGAGCAACCTTAAATCAACCAGAGTATATAAAAATACTATAAATATGGTTGTTGAAGAATAAATTAGAAAAATCTTAATGAAATTATAATTAAAATTTTTATAAAAATTCCTTCCTGATGCGCCTCCTGATATTAAATATGCTGGTTTAATTTTAATCTGTTTTGAACCAATAGTGCCAATGATTGCTATAAGGAAGAGTAAACCACCTAACCATTGCGAACTAGATCTCCATAACAATAATGGTTCATCAATATTATTAATATTAAAAATAATAGAAAATCCAGTAGTAGTAAATCCTGATATTGATTCAAAATATGAATCTATAAAATTAATGTTATAAATGCTTAAAAAATATGGAATACTAATTAAACAAGGTATTAAAAAGAAACTTAATAAAATAAAAATAATTTGATCAATTAAAGTTATGTCTTTGCTGTGATTATAACCCATGAAACAGAAAGCACTTCCTAAAATTAGCGAAATTCCTAATGTGATTAAATATGATTTTAAACCTATAATAAATTCAAAATAAATTGAATAAAAAATATTTAATGCTGATAATATAGAAACTAATAAAGTAAATATTCCTAAATAAAAAAGTATGCTTTTATGATTCATTAAACCAATGAACTTATTCTAAATAAACTTTCTACTTTTTCTAAATGTTCCCTTTTTGTTAGAAAAACAACTAAATCTTTTTTCTCAAAGACGAAGTCAGACTTTGGAATTATAACTTCCTTTTTTCTAACGACTGCACCTATTCTAATTTCTTTGGGTAAATTAGAGTCTTTAATAGATTTATTAATCAGCTCAGAAGTTTCTAATACTTCAGCTTCGATAAATTCATATTCGCCATCTAAAAGTGTATATACAGTTTCTATAGTTCCTTTATGAACATGTTTTAATATAGTCGATATTGTTGTATGCCGTGGATCAACTAAATCATTAATATTTAAGGAAGATTGTAATAAGCTATAATTCTGTTTATTTACTAAAGCTATAGTTCTTTTATTTGGATTGTTTTTTTCTGCCAAAACACATGCCATTATATTAGTTTCATCATCATTTGTGAGAGCCAAAATAGTTTCGGACTCCTCAATATTTGCTTCCTTTAAAACATCTTCATCTAAACCGTCGCCGTTAATAACAATTGTGTTATTTAACTCATTAGCGATAAATTCTGCTCTAACTTTATTTAACTCTATAATTTTTACTCTTATTCCATCAGAATCTGTTTCTAGATTTTTTGCCAAATTAAATCCTATATTACCTCCCCCAACAATAAGAATTTTTTTGGCCATTTTTTCATCATGGCCGAAAGCAGAAAGAGTTCTATCTATTTGTGAAGCGCTAACAACAACAAATGCTTTATCATTAATTAACATTTTATCTTTCTTCTTAAGTATTACAAATTTGTCTTCTCTGATAACACCAAGAACATTTGCTTTTAAATCAGGGAAGCGTTCGGTTAATTTGCTAAGTTCTGTATTAACCAAAGGACAATTTTTGCCTATGAGTATTTCTAAAACTTTTATCTTTCCTTCTACAAAAGGTACTGTATCAAGCGCGCCTGGTGCATCTAGTTTTCGTTGTAATGATTTTGCTAACTCTAGTTCTGGTGAAATTATCACATCAATGGGAAGATTCGATTCTCCATATAATTTCCCCCATTTACCTCCTAAAAATTCTTGACTTCTAATTCGAGCGATTTTTTTATTTATTTTAAATATTGAATGAGCCACCTGACATATTACCATATTGGTCTCATCATTTTGAGTAACAGCTATAATCATATCAGCATCGGAGGCTTCTGCTTTCTCAAGAACAGATGGATAAGTAGCTCTACCAACAACCCCCTTTACATCTTGTGTATCGTTAATTTTTTGGATGAATTCACTAGATTGATCAATTACTGTAATTGAATGACCTTGAGCAGACAATTGTTTTGATATCGAAAAGCCAACTCTTCCAGCTCCGCAGATTATTATATTCATTTAATTTACGCCTTTAATTCCCAAAGTTTTAAGTTTTCTGTGAAGCGCAGATCTTTCCATTCCAATAAATTCTGCAGTTTTAGATATATTTCCTTTATGTTTTTTGAGTTGAGAAGTTAAGTAATTTTTTTCAAATTTTTCTCTAGCTTCCTTTAATGGATATGAAAGAACATTTTCATACGAATCTTGGTTTCTGGAAATATTTTTTTGTATTAATGCATCTTGAACAAGTTGATTAATATTACTTTTATTTTCATTAAGAGATAATATTGATATTCTTTCAACCAGATTTCTTAATTCTCTAACATTTCCAGGCCAATCGTATTTGTAAAATAGATTAAGATCTGTATCCAATTTTACTTCTGTTATTCCATTTAAGTCAGATATTTTTTTTGAAAAATAATTTAATAATAAAGGAATATCTTCAGTTCTTTCTTTAAGTGGAAGTAAGTTAATAGGTACAACATTTAATCTATGATACAAATCCTCTCTAAAATTTCCTTTATTAACTTCTTCTCTAATATTTTTACTTGAAGTGCTGATGATTCTCACATTCACATTAATTTCTTCTGAACTGTTAATTCTGTGGAATTTTTGATCAATCAATACTCTTAAAATTTTAGCCTGAGTTTCTAATGGAATTTCCGTAACTTCATCTATTAATAAGGTTCCATCCTTAGCTTTTTCAAAAAAACCATAGCTTGTAGTTTCATTTTTATTATCTATTCCAAAGAGTTCTAATTCATATTTTTGCGGATCTAATAATGCTCCATTTACTACAACAAATGGTTTTTTAGATCTTGATGACTGTTTATGAATTTGTCTAGCTACAAGTTCTTTTCCTGATCCAGCAGGCCCAGAAATAAAAATTCTACTAGTCGTATTTCCTAACTTAGTAATTAAGTTTCTAAGTTTTATTATTGAATTGCTTTTTCCTATGATGTCGTAAGAATGAAAAAGTTTATTTTCTAGAGCTTTTTTGTCTTTTTTTAGCTCAATATTTTCGACTGCTCTATTAACATAATTTAATAACCTTTCTGACGAAAATGGTTTTTGAATAAATTCGAAAGCACCAAGTTTCAATGAATCAACTGCCATTTGAACATTAGCATGACCAGATATCATAATGACCGGTACATCTTCGTCAATTTTTTTCATCTTAACTAAGAGCTCAATTCCATCATTATCACTTTTGTCCAATTTAACATCTATTACTGCAGCATCAGGCAACTTTTTATTTATTTCTAATAATGCTTGATCAAAATTTGCTGCTTCACGCACTGTAAAACCTTTATCTTTTAAAATTCCTGAAATTAAAAGTCTTATATCTACATTGTCATCTATAATTAAAATTTCTTTACTCATAATCTTTTGGCATTATAATTTCTACTTTTGCACCATTTTTTATTGAATTAAACAAAATTGTACTTTTGTGATCACTAATAACCTTTGTAACTATTGCTAAGCCCAAACCTGTACCATTTTTTTTTGTTGTAAAATATGGTGTGAGCATTTTTGTTTTATCAACTTGATCAAAACCCACTCCATTATCTATAATTGTAACGTATATATAGTCACTATCTTCCTTAATATCTACGTCAATTTTTCCTTTAAAATCAACGTTTTTATTTTTTTTTGAGTGAATTGACTCCAATGAATTTTTTATCAAATTTACAAAAACCCTGTTCAATTGTTCCTCGTCACCATATATAAAATAAGATTTTTTTCCATTTGATAAATTAAAGTCAATATCTTTTTCCGACATAATATTTAAATCTAAAGATCTAGAAATAACGTTTTTTATGTTTATTTTTTTAAAGACTGGTTTTGGCATTCTTGCAAAATCAGAAAATTCATTTACTAAATGTTCAATATCTTTAATTTGCTTTGTAACAGTATTTAGATAATTAGAAAAATTTTTATCATCTTTACCAATTTTATTTAAATACTTTTCTTTTATTCTATCGATAGATAATTGTATTGGTGTTAATGGATTTTTAATTTCGTGAGCTAATTTTCTTGCTACATTTTCCCACGCAGTATGTCTTTCCGACATAAGTAATATATCTTGTTGCCTTTTAAGTTTATCTATCATCGAATTAAAATTTTCGTTTAATTTTTTAAATTCATTATCTATTTCTATTTTAGGTACTTTTGCATTTAAATCGCCTGAACTAATTTTTTCTGAAGCTTTAATTAAATTTATAATTGGTGTAGTTAGTCTAGAAGCAAAATTAATTGAGAGTATTATCGAAAGAAAAAGTAACAAAGAAACTACCAACAAATATATAATTGCAAATGTAATCTTTATTCCGGTTTTGCTTTCTTGAACATTATAGTAAAAACTTACAGCTTCAATGGTTTGTTTAAGATAATTTATTACCTTTGGATCCATAAACTTTACTATATAAAGATACGTATCTATAAAACTATTTAGTTTAACTAAAGCTGATGTTCTATTAGTTTCTGCATCTGTTATCCTTATAGGCATACCATTCAATGATCTAATAAAAGCTTCTTCAGGAGGAGGAACAAAATTTAAAGTGGCATCAACTACACTAGACATTATGACATTACCAGAACTATCCAGCAGATGAACTTCATCTAATCTCCTTAATAATCTTTGTGATCTAAGCGAATTAAGAAATCTATTAGGATTCTCATAAAACAAACCAGATTTATTATCTAAATCTAACACCATTAATAAAATATCAGACTCGATGGAATTTCTAGTCTGATCAACATAATTTTTTGCAACTTCGGAAGAGTTATTAACTACAGATCTAATTTTATTATCAAAATATTTTTGAAGTCCAACATTGAATAAAATCAGAGAAAATAATGCTATTAATATAGAAGGTAATAAAGTTGTTATTGAGAAAAAAAGTATATATTTTAAACTTGTCTCGGATCCAATCTTTCCTTTTCTTTTTTGTTTAAAAATTTTATAAGTTTCATAAATAATTAAACTGAAAAATAATATAAGTAAGACCAGATCAGAAATAAGCAATATTTGAAGATTGGTATCAGTTAATTCAATAATACTGCGATTTATGAAAGTAAAAAATGTTAATAATCCAAATATTATGCAAACCAAGGATGTTGCTATTACCCATTTATAATTTTTAATGATATGAATCATTTGTTAGATAATAGTTAACATTTAAAATCAATTTATGGCAATTTTAAAAAAATGAGCTTATTTCTTATACTATTAGCTGCTGGTGATAGCAAAAGGTTCAAATCCTCAACGCCAAAGCCCTATCATTTAATAAACAAGAAAACAGTATTAGAGCATTCTCTGGAAGCTTTCAAAAATATAAGAGAAATTAAAAAGACAGTAATTGTTTATAACAGAAAACATAAAAAATATCTAAATAACATCACCGTTAAAAATGCACTAAAACTTAAAGGTGGGAAAACAAGGCAAGAGTCGACTTTTAAAGCCTTAAAAAAAATAAGAAAAATGAAATGTAAAAAAGTAATTATACATGATGTCGCAAGACCTAATCCATCAGAGAAAATAATAAATCTAATTATAAAAAAAATTCAAAAAAATCATGCTGTTGTTCCGATTATCAAATCAAACGATGCAGTTAAAAGATTTAATAAAAATTTCATTTTTAAAAATATTAAACGTAATACTTTAGGATTTTCTCAAACGCCACAAGGTTTTACATATATAAAGCTTTTCGAAAAACATAAAGAAAATATTAAAAAATCTTTTGATGATGATTCTTCATTATTTACAATTTGTGGAGATAAGGTTTTGACAATAAATGGAAGTAAAAAAAATTTAAAAATTACCAATAAAGAAGATTTGGAAATATTTAAATCCTTAAAAAAAGGAAAAACTTTTTCTGGTATTGGTTTTGATGTCCATAGATTAATCGAAAAAAGAAAACTCTATGTTGGTGGAATTAAAATACCTTCTAAATTTGGTTTGAAAGGACATTCAGATGCTGATCCAGTACTACATTCAATTATTGATGCTTTGCTTGGTGCTTGCAGATTAGGCGATATTGGAAAATTATTCTCAGATAAAAATAAAAAATATAAAAATATTAGATCTACAATATTACTTACAAAAGTGGTCAGATTAATTACATCAAGAAAATTTTCGATAAATAATATTGATGTCAATATAATAGCTCAAAAACCTAAAATAAAAAAATATTCTAAAAAGATGATACGTGCAATAAGTAAACTATGTAAAATAAATCCTGAACAAATTAATATTAAAGGTAAAACTACAGAAAAACTCGGTTTAATTGGAAGTGGAAAGGCGATAGCTTCAGAAGTTATAGTTACCGTAAATAAATATGATTAAAAAATTCAATTTATTTTTTTTAACATTTTTCTTTATTGGAAAATTTAAGATTGCGCCTGGAACAATAGCGTCTTTCTTTACGTGTATTTTGTTTCTATTAATGATTAGTATATTTAATTTATTTGTTATACTTGTTATCACTCTATTAATTTTTATTTATTCATTTTTTGCAATTAATAATTCATTTGATGAATTTAAATCTGACGATCCTCAGGAAATTGTCATAGATGAGGTAGTTGGACAAATGTTAGTTTTGATAGCTTTACCAATTTATGAAACTTTATATCCCCTACCTTTAATTTATTATTGCATTGGATCATTCATCTTATTCAGACTTTTTGATGTTTGGAAACCATATCCAATTAATTATGTAGATGATAATGTAAGTGGTTCTTGGGGAATAATGCTTGATGATATCATTGCAAGCTTTTATTCAATTTTAATTCTTAGTCTAATTTTTTTCTTTTTGGGTGGTTAGATAAATGAAATTATCTAGTAAAAAACTAGTAAAAGAATTATTAAAAAAAAAAATTAAACTCTCTATAGCTGAATCATGTACTGGTGGAATGCTTTCAAGTGAAATAACTTCAGTTAGTGGATCTTCTAAAATATTTAAAATGGGAATAGTAGCTTATTCTAATTTATCTAAAATTAAAATTTTAAGAGTATCAAGAAAAATTTTAGCGAAATATGGGGCTGTAAGTGAACAAGTTTGTAAGGCTATGACTAAAAATATTTTCCTTATAGGAAAAACTAATATGTCAATTGCCGTTACAGGAATTGCTGGCCCAAGCGGTGGTACAAAGGAAAAGCCTGTAGGTTTGGTTTATATAGGAATAAAAAAAGGAAATAAAATAATAATTAAAAAATGCTTTTTTAAAAATAAAGGACGTACTTATATTCAAAAAACTACCGTTAATAAATGTATAAAACTAATTTTTGAAATTATGAAATAGCTCAATTGCTCTCTTCTCAAAAGCTTCGGCTATTTTTTTCAATCCTATGTCAAAAGATTTAATCATAAAAATATTTAAAATTTTATTTTTTAATTCAAAATCAACATGAAAGTCGATTTCACTATTTTCACCTTTTTGCTTAAAAAACCATTTATTTTCCAGATGTTTTAATGGTCCATTCATATTTGTTACATAAATTGAATCTGATAATTTGTTATAAATAACAAAACTTTTATAGGTTTCGTTAAAAAAGCTTTTTCCAATGGTAAGATCGGCTGTAATTTCTAAAGTTTTACCTTTATCAACATTTGTATAAATTTTACTACTAATACACCAGGGTACAAATTCTGGATATTTTTCTATATCTAGAACCATTTTAATTAATTTTTCTTTAGAACAAGGTATTTCTTTTTTTATTGAAGCTGTTGGCATTTATATTGTTCTTCTCTCAATCTCTTCATCTTGAAAAAATCTTCATCTGCATGATAAGAAGATCTTGTTAATGGAGAAGAAGAAACAATTAAAAAACCTTTAGACATTGCTATTTCTTTAAATTCCTGAAATTCATCTGGATGAACATACCGATTTAAAGGATAATGTTTTGTTGATGGTTGAAGATATTGACCTATGGTTAAAAAATCTACTTTAGCAGTTAATAAATCATCCATCACTTGTAGAACTTCCTCTTTTCTTTCTCCAAGACCAAGCATGATGCCAGATTTAGTAAATATAGTTTTGTTAATTTTTTTTACAGATTTTAATAAGTCAACTGAAGCAAAGTATCTAGAGCCTGGTCTTACTGCTCTATATAAACTAGGTACAGTTTCTATGTTATGATTAAAAACATCAGGATTAGCTAAAACAACTTTTTTATAAGACTCGCCTTTTCTTAAAAAATCTGGTGTTAAAACTTCTATGGTTGTATTTTTGTTTAGTTTTCGAATTTCTTTTATCACTTTTGAAAAATGATTTGCTCCACCATCGTCAAGATCATCTCTATCGACTGAAGTAATTACCACATGTTTTAAATTTAATTCTTTAATTGCTTGAGCAATTTTTGATGGTTCCATTGGATCCAAAATACTTGGCTTTCCTGTTTTAACATTACAAAAAGCACAGGCCCTAGTACAAATATCTCCCATTATTAAAAATGTGGCATGTTTTTTACTCCAACATTCCGAAATATTTGGACAGTTAGCTTCCTGACATACTGTATGTAATTTTTTTTTGTTTAAAATTAACTTTGTTTGAAAATAGTTTTGGCTATCTAAAATTTTAGTTCTAATCCAGCTAGGTTTTTTTTTAATCGGATTAATTGGTTTATTTATCTTTTCTGGATGTCTTATTTTCATTAGTTATTTGATTTGAAAATTTTTTCATTTTTTTTACCTACCAAGAACTTTTCTCTGTACAAGATTTCCAAATAATCTAAATCTATATTTTCTGTTAATAATCTATTTTTTTTTTCAATCAAAATTAGATCATTATTAAGTTTATCCATGTCTTGAATAAGTTGCTTTTTAACTTTTTGATTTTTATAATATGAAATTAACCCTCTCTCGCCATCTAGCAAATTAAGAGAAACATATAGAAACAAAAAAATACTAATTAGAGTAAATTTTCTTTTTAAAATTATTTCTATAAATCTCATATTATTAAACTTTAGCCATTTTTGATGATTTGCCAAGCTCATCTTCTATCCTTAATAAACGATTGTATTTAGCTACTCTTTCCGATCTAGATAATGATCCAGTTTTAATTTGGGTGGAATTTGTAGCTACTGACAAATCAGCAATGAAAGTGTCTTCGGAATCTCCAGATCGATGTGATATTATTGTTTTGTAATTATTTTCATGAGCCAGGTTAATAACTTCCATAGTTTCAGTTAAAGTTCCTATTTGGTTAGGTTTAATCAATATTGCATTAGCCGCTTTAGATTTTAAACCTTTAAGGAATCTTTCTTTATTAGTTACAAACAAATCATCACCAACAATTTGAATATCTTTATTTGCGCTTTTTGTTAATTTTACCCAGGAAACCCAATCATCTTCAAAAAAAGGATCTTCGATTGATTTTATTGGATATTTTTTTATTAAATCTAAATAATAATTTAGTGTTTTATCTGAAGATATAAATTTAGATGAATTTATAGCGTATTTATTATTATTAAAGAGTTCATTAGCTGCCACATCTAGACAAATTGAGACATCTTTCCCTGATTTAAATCCAGCTTTAATTATTGCTTCTAAAATTAATTCAATTGCTTCCTCATTATTTGATAAGGGAGGAGCAAATCCGCCTTCGTCACCAACTGTTGTTAAATATTTTTTTTTAGAAATTAGAAATTTTAATTTTTGTATAATTAAAAAACATATATTAATAGCTTCATTGAAATTTTTTGCCTTATCAGGGCGTATCATAAACTCTTGTATTCGTAGTGAATTATTTGCATGTGCTCCTCCATTAATAATATTCATTAACGGTATTGGTAATATTTTGCCATTGCCTAAGTATTTATATAAAGGTATTTTTTTTGATATCGCGGCTGCCTTGCTGGCCGCTATGGAAATAGATAAAATTGAGTTTGCTCCAATTATTTTTTTTTGCTTTGTGCCATCTAACTCAATTAAAATATTATCTATTTTTTTTTGATCAAATATATCAATATCAGTGAGAGCGTCTGAAATTTCACTATTAATTTTTTTTACTGCTTTTGATACACCCTTTCCTAAGTATTTATTATTATCTAAATCTCTTAACTCATAAGCTTCGTGGGAACCTGTGGACGCTCCTGAAGGAACAATAGCAGAGCCTTTACTTCCGTCATCTAGATGCACTTCAGATTCTATTGTTGGTATACCTCTGCTGTCAAAAACCTGTCGGCTTTTGATATTTTTAATTTTTGCCATTCTTTACTAATTTATCTATTTTAACTAATTGTTCTAGTAAGCTCGACATTTTTGATAATGGAACCATATTAGGTCCATCAGAAGGTGCGTTGTCTGGATCAGGATGTGTTTCCATAAAAATTGCTGCCACGCCGACTGCTACAGCAGCTCGAGCAAGATATTCAACAAATTCTCTCTGTCCACCACTTTTGTCACCCATTCCACCGGGTTGTTGTACTGAATGTGTTGCATCAAAAACTACCGGATAACCATTTTTTGCCATTATGGGTAATGATCTCATGTCAGAAACTAATGTATTGTAACCAAAACTTGCTCCTCTTTCTGTAACTAAAATATTTTTATTTCCTGATTCTTCAATTTTTTTTGTAACATTAATCATGTCCCAAGGTGCCAAAAATTGTCCTTTCTTAACATTAATAACTTTTCCTGTTTTAGCAGCAGCTATTAATAAATCTGTTTGTCTGCATAAGAATGCTGGTATCTGTAAAACATCAACGTGTTTAGATACAATTTTACATTGTTCAGGTGTATGAACATCTGTTAAAACTGGGACACCTACTGTTTGTCTAATTTTATCAAAAACAGGAAGTGACTTCTCAAGACCTGCTCCTCTTTTTCCTTTAAGGCTTGTTCTATTAGCTTTGTCAAAAGATGTTTTGTAGATAAAACCTACACCTAGTTTTTCAGAAATTTTTTTTAATTCAGCAGCAACACTTAAAGCATGATTTTCATTTTCTAACTGGCAAGGTCCAGCAATCAAAGTAAATGGATTTTTATTTGAAATGCTTAATTTACCGCATTTAACTAATTTGGTATCCATTAATTTACTCCTTTATTATTTGCAGCCTTAATAAATGATGAAAATAATGGATGAGGTGTAAAAGGTCTTGATTTAAATTCAGGATGAAACTGAACTCCAATAAACCAAGGATGATCTCGTAATTCAATTATTTCAGGTAATGTTCCGTCAGGAGACAAGGCAGAAAAAATTAAACCTTTTTTTTCAAAATCTTCTTTATATTCAATATTAACTTCATATCTATGTCTATGTCTCTCTTTAATTTTTTTCTCAGAATATATTTTTGAAATTAAAGAATTGTTTTTTAATACAGCGTCATATAAACCTAATCTCATTGTTCCACCTAAATTTTTTTCACTTCCTTTAATTCTTTTTTTTCCTTTTCTCCATTCTTCTAATAACCCCACAACAGGTGTACAGTTATTTCCAAATTCACTTGTGGATGCGTTCTTAATATTTAATAAATTCCTCGCAGCTTCTATTATCGCCATTTGCATTCCAAAACAAATTCCAAAGAATGGTATATGATTCAATCTTGCGTATTTTATGGCAGCAATTTTGCCTTCACTGCCTCTTTTACCAAATCCTCCTGGAATTAGAATACCTGACACATTTTTCAATAGCGGTTTTACATTTTCGGGTTTTAAATTTTCTGAGTCTATTCTTTTTAAATTAATCTTAACATTATTGGAAATACCACCATGTATTAAAGCTTCATCAAGGGATTTATATGCATCCTTAAGATTAACATATTTTCCAATGATACCTATATTTACATCTTTTCTAGGATTTAAAACCTTTGATGTAATATTTTTCCATTTGGTTAAATTTGGTGATTTTTTATTTTTAATATTAAAATAATTAAGCACTTGATCATCAAGTTTTTCCTTATGAAAGCTAATTGGAGCTTCATATATTGTTCTTACATCAACGGTTTCTATAACGTTAGCTATAGGCACGTTACAAAATAGTGATATTTTTTTTCTTTCTTTTTTTGGAATTTCTCTTTCGGATCTACAAATTATAATATCTGGTTGAATTCCCAAACTTCTTAATTCTTTAACTGAATGTTGAGTTGGTTTAGTTTTTAGTTCTCCTGATGCTTTGAGATAAGGAACTAAAGTAAGGTGAATGAATAAACTATTATTTTTTCCTATATCATTAGAAAATTGTCTAATAGCTTCAAGAAAAGGTAAACTCTCTATATCTCCAACTGTCCCACCAATTTCACAAATTATAAAATCTTCATTTTTTACATTATGAGATATAAATTTTTTTATTCTATCTGTCACGTGAGGGACAACCTGAACAGTTCCCCCTAGATAATCTCCTTTTCTCTCTTTTTTAATTATATCGCTATAAATACCTCCTGTTGTTATATTGTCTGATTGTGTAGCAGAAATTCCTGTAAATCTTTCGTAATGACCTATATCCAAATCAGTTTCTGCACCATCGTCTGTTACAAAAACTTCCCCATGTTGAAAGGGATTCATTGTTCCTGGATCTACATTTAGATAAGGATCTAATTTTCTAATTCTTACTTTATAACCTCTCAACTGCAAT
>MDTE01170231.1_pt1 | contig 14916 bp, 13 predicted proteins | sample 811231 | NCBI WGS metagenome assembly MDTE01 (sample SAMN05326651, study PRJNA326480) | marine metagenome | isolation source: seawater | place: Indian Ocean: Red Sea | collected 2010 | reverse complement strand
ATTTCTTGAGTTTCAAGCTCAATTTTAGATCTTCCCTCTGTTAAAATTGGTTGAATGTCACTTTTTGCAATTACTTCTCTCATTGCAGTTTCTGCGGCCGCTTTTACAGTTCCTTCAGGGTCTTGAATTTTGAATAAAAAGTTACCAGCATCTTTTATCACCCAGAATACTGAAAAATCTATGTTAACAATATTTTCATCTCCAGTTAACATTAAACTTTCTTGTGGAACATCAGCTACACCGCCACCAGTGGAAAAACCACTATCTCTCTCAGATCTAAATCCTATATCCATTCTATTAACTTTTGTCACTTTTGGTGTCTGAACACTTTCTATAGGAAAAGGTATATGATAATTCAAACCAGGCTGCGTAGTTTTTACAAACTTACCAAATCTCAATACAACTCCCTGTTCATCTGGAAGCACTCTGTAAAGTCCACTTGCTAACCATACAAATAGCAAAACTAGCAAAATTAAACTTATCGATTTCCCACCTGAAGTTTTCCCACCAGGTAAAAATCGTTTAATTTTATCTTGAAGGTCTCTAATTAATTCATCGACATTTGGTGGCTTTGGACCTCTACCTGATCCATTATTATTATTGCCTCCTGGAGGTGCACCCCATGGACTACCGCCTTTATCTCTAAAATCATCTGACATGAGTGAACTTATATAGTGTCTTTAATACAAAAAACAAGTAATGATACTTTCATGAATAATAAAAAACCCGAACTTAGTGCCGCAATGAAAAGTAAGCTAGAGCCTAAAAAATTCACTAAAAATCCTATTCTTGGGACTAAGTATACTATAGCAATCTCAAGTGCAAAGGGTGGCGTTGGAAAGTCGACATTTGCGACGAATCTTGCTTTGGCATTAAAGAAAATTGGGTGCAAAGTTGGTCTTTTAGATGCAGATATTTATGGTCCCTCAATTCCTAAAATGTTTGGTATTAATGAAAAACCAAAAAGTGATGGCGAAAAGCTAGATCCAATTACAAAATATGATGTTCAATGTATGTCTATTGGTTTTTTAGCTGACCAACAGACGCCAATGATATGGCGAGGTCCAATGGTAACCAGTGCAATTAAAACTTTTACTCAGAAAGTAAATTGGAAAGATTTAGATTTTATTATAGTAGATATGCCTCCAGGAACTGGTGACACTCAACTTACATTTTCTCAAGAAATAAAAATGGATGGTGCAATAATTGTAAGTACGCCCCAAGAAGTAGCTCTTTTAGATGTAAAAAGGGGAATTAAAATGTTTGATAAACTTGGAGTAAAAATTTTAGGTTTAGTTGATAATATGAGTTATTTTGTTGGAGATGATGGAAAGAAATACAAAATATTTGGTGACGATGGAGTAAAAAAAACAGCAGAAGAATTTAAAAAAAAATTTTTAGGACAAATTCCAATTAATCCTGAAATTGGTAAAACTGGAGATGAAGGAAAACCAATAGTGGAGGCTATCCCTAAACATGAGATTTCAAAAATATATTTAAATTTTGCTGAGAAGATTAAAGCTAATTTTCAAACCAAAAGTTAACCTCATTTATTATAAAATCTGCAACAATTTCATTACCTTGTGGAGTATGATGATCATGCCATAAATATCTTTTTTTCTCTTTAGGGATTGTTTCAAATATTTTTTTTGTATCAAGCACCAAAATTTTATTTTGCTTTGTTAATTGAAATAAAACATTTGCATATTTTTTGTCTATTTGTTCCTCTCTATTTATTCTGTGATTTTCGTTAGTGTTATCAGATTGATCACTATGTTGAATTAAAATAAGCTTATTTTCAATTTTGATTTTTTTAAACTCATTTATAAGAAAGTTCAATAATTCTATTTTATCAAAATCAAAAGAACTATCCATGACTGGAATATAAGGTTTTTGATATTTTTTCTCATATATTTTTGATATTAATTCTCTATCAAGAATATACACAAAAAATAAATTTTCTTTTAATTTTTCGTAAAAATTTTTATCCTCAATTTGAAAGTCTGGATTTTTTCTAAAGCTATTAAAAATAAGCTTTTTATTTTTTTTAATTATAAATTTATTATTAAAATCTCTCTCAAAATCATCATATATTAAAGACCAAATGAGATAATCATAATTAGCTTTTTTTGATAGGATAATTGCTTTTCTTAATGACTGACCTGCGCTATATCCGGGATGTCCACCATTTAAAACTTTAATTTTAGTTTTTTTTTCTAAATAAGATGGCCACGTTTCGTTATTTGAAACTTGGTCTCCAAAAGTAAATGAGTCACCAATAGCTAGTATTTTTTTTTTATTTTTAAAATTTAAAACATTGCTCTCATTTTCTCTAAATCTATTTTCATTAATAGTAATGTTTGAGCCTTTTTTCCATCTGGGTATATCTACATTTTTAAATGAAGATTTTTTTAAATCATTTTTCAAATCTTTATCAAATTTACTTATTTTGTATTGGGTCCATCTGGATTTATACCAAGTTTTTCCCCAATAATTAACATGTGGATTATTAAAATGCTTGTATGTTAAATAAGTCCTAATTGATATTTCTAAAAATAAAAAGATAAATAAAAATAAAAGAAAGAATAAAAATATGTAAAAAGATATTTTTTTTAACATAAGTCAACACACATATGTATCTTTAAAAAACCAAGAGAAAAAACTAAATCATCTTGTCTTCCAAATTGAAAGCAATCATCAATTCATTCCATTCTCTTTTGGATAATCCAGAACTTTCAATATCGACACTTTGATTTTTAATGAGTTTTTGTAGGACTAATTTGCCCTTAGCAGACACTTCTGTACCACCTACTCGATAATCCATGAATGCATCATGAGTAATTGGAACCCATTTTTTAACTGTGTCTAACATAATTTCCGCATAGACTCTTATTTCATATTGCGCGTGGCTATCAGCTCTTAACCTTAAAAAATTCATTAAATTAAGAAGATCAGTTTTCCAATACCATTGGGTATAAGTATTTAAAGTTAAATTCATTCTTGCAAGTTCTCTCGCTAATCCTTTTTTATTTTCATCAATAGTTGAACCATCAAACCTTTCATTAAGCATTGTCTCGTAATTTTCATATGTTCGCTCAGCGTCACTTTTTAACAGCTCTAAAACTTCTTCTGCTTGATTACCTTCCAAAACTTCACCTCGTCCTTGTCTATTACTGGTTGATTGAGCTGCTAAATTAGATTGAGAAGGTAGATAAAATTCTTTGTCTAAAATCGAGTATCTTGCAGAATACTCATTTACATTGGCTGTTCTATGCCTAATCCACTGTCTTGCTATAAATATTGGTAATTTAACATGATATTTTATTTCACACATCTCAAACGGAGTGCTATGCCAGTGTCTCATTAAATATTTTATAAGTCCTTTATCAGTAGAAACTTGTTTTGTTCCTTTACCGTATGAAACTCTGGCTGATTGCACTATAGATGTATCGTCACCCATATAATCTACTACTCTAACAAAACCATGATCTAGCGCTGGAATTGCCTCATAAAGAATTTTTTCAAGTTCAGGTGCAGTAACTCTTTTAGTTTTATTGCTTTGAGATTGTTGATTTTTTATTTCTGATAATTGTTCATCTGTTAATTTCATTTTATGTATCTTTATTTATTAGTATTAATGAATCGGTTGACTATAGTATATTACAAATAGACTTATTTTGACTAACAAAAAACAATATGTAAGAAATAGATATTTATATCACTAGATGACTTTATACTATCATAAATTATTATATTTGCTTCCAATAGCTTTAATTACTGGTCCCTTTTTACCAGATTTAATAGTAGTTACATGTTCTATACTATTTTTAATTGATACTTTTAGATATAAATTATTTAGTTATTATAATAACGAATTTTTTAAATTTTTTTTAATTTTTTTTATATTAATAAATCTTAGCTCTTTATTTTCAGATAACTTAATTTCATTTAAATATAGTTTGAGCTATATTAGATATGGGGTTTTTTCGATATTTTTATTTTTTATATTAAAGAAATTTCCTAACTTCAAATTTAATTTTAGTCTTATAATTATATTTGTTTTTAGTTTTCTTATTTTAGATGGTTTTATACAATATTTTTTTGGTAAAAATTTATTTTTTTTTAATTTAGAAAATTATCAAACGGGATTACCTTTTGTAACTAGTGTATTTGAGGAAGAAAAAAAGCTTGGAAGCTTTCTATCAAGACTAAGTCCTATACTTTTTATTTCAATTTTATTCATAAGGGAAAAATACAAATTTAAATTAGAATTAATTATTATAATCCTAATATTTTTAATATTTAGTTTGACATTGTTAACAACAGAAAGAATTGCAATATTTATAATTACTTCCTTCATAATATTGTTGTCATTAAAATCAAATTATTTCATATTTTCAAAAAAAATTTTTTTAACTAGTTTTTTTCTTTTAATAATTTTTATTTTTAATTTTAATCCTGAACTTTTAGAAAAAATAAAAAGTGTCTTTTATTCAACAGGTATTCTTTTTCCTGGATATGTAGATGAAAATCAAACAATAGTTAGAGGTGGTTATGAACAAGGTTTATTCTTTTTTTCAAAATTTTATCATGATCAAATTGTAAATTCTTATAATTTATTTAAAGAAAATATTTTTTTTGGTGTTGGTGCAAAAAACTATAAACTTTTTGTTACTGATGGTTGGCATCCACACAATTATCACGCTCAAATTTTGTCTGAATTTGGTATTTTTTCATATATAATTTTTATTTTGGTATTTATATCAATTTCTTTTAAATTAATTAAAATTTTATTTTTTGAAAAAATAATTAATCCTAATTACGAAATGAAATTTTATATATATTGTATTTTATTCCTAAATTTACTTCCAATTCCAAATGGTGATTTTCTCAATAATTGGTTAAATATAATATTATATTTGCCAATAGGCTTCTTGCTATTTTTAAATGAAAAAAAAATATAGTTTTGTAGTAATTAATTTTTTTAGGGTTACAAATCCTTATTCGGGTGCATCAGAAATATCATATAATTTTTTCAAAAATATACCTACTGAAGATAAAAAATTAATTCAGTTATCAGAAATTAATCAAAAAATTAAAAATGTGGTTACTCTAATAGCTAATACAAAATTCGAAAAAATTTTTAAAGTTATAGAAATTTGCAAAAATACAGAAAAAATTTTAAAAAACAAAAAAAACCCTGTTGTAATAATTGAAGGTGCAAGCTGGATTGGATACTCTTTTTTTTTTTATATTCTTATAAAAAATAAAATTAAAAATTTAAAGCTTATTTATCATTCTCATAATATTGAGTACCTACTTAGGAAACAAAAGAATGGTACTTTAATTGCAATTTTAACAAAATATTTTGAGAAATACATAGCTAAAAATTTTGATATTTTTACGTGTGTATCCAAAGAGGATCAAATTAAAGTTAAAAAACTTTATAAAATTAAATCTAAATTACTTCCAAATGGAGTAGATATCCCAAAAAAAATAAAAAAAAATAAAAAAAAATTTAATTTTAAATATATTTTTTTTTGTGGCTCTGTTGAATATGCCCCTAACAAAGAAGCTTTAAAAATCCTAATAAATAAAATTTTACCTTTAGTAAATAAAAAAAATAAAAAAATAAAACTTGTTATTACTGGAAGTAAATCCATACCATTTCAAAATAATAATTTAATCAATTTAGGTTTTGTTCCAAAAAATAAGTTTTATGAAGTTTTAAATAATGCTTCAATTTTTGTAAATCCAATGAAGACAGCTTTTGGTTCTCAAGTTAAAATGATAACTGCTTTAATGCTAGGAAAAACAATTATTGCAAGTCAGAAAGCAACTATAGGTATAAATTTCAATAATAAAAGTAAAGAGGTCTTTATAGCAAATAATAATAATAAATTTGCTGATTTAATTTTAGAAAAAATTGATCTAAAAAAAAATAATAATAATTTAAGTAAAATTTATAAAAAAAAATACTCCTATAAAAATATAGTACTAAAATTTTTAAATAATATTTAATTAAAAATTTTAAAAGAGGTTTTTAGATAATATTTTGTTAATTTTTTAAAAATAAACAAAGTAGACGTAGTAAATAATCTTTTAAGTCTAAACAATGTGTTAGTTCTTAATCTCCAAAGCCATTCTAAATTTAACTTTTCAATATTTTCTGGAACTATAGGTTCCTCACCGCTTACCATTGACATTCCACCTCCCATACAAAATATATATAACTCTTTATCAATATTTTGTTTTAAAATATTACTTGCTAAAAGTTCTTGTTTAGGTGTTGCAATATTTATAAAAATTACCGATTTGTTATTCAAACTAATTTGAAAAAGTTTAATTTCATCTAATTTTTTAAAAAATGGCACTTCACAAAAATTAATTTTTTTTTTAAATTTTTTCTCTAAATAATTCATTTGTTTAGAACTTTTTTTTCCAACTAAATAAATTTTATCTAATTCATCTGGCAAATTTAAATTTTCAATTATTTTTCTTCCAGGTGTTTTTTGATAATCTTTAATGATATATTTTGCACAATAACCATCTATCCAAAAAATTATTTTTTTGTGAATTAAGTAAAATAAATCTAAATTTGATAAAGAAGCCATATTTAATGCAGACAAAATAAATGATTTTTTAAATTTAAGATCAGATACACTTTGTAAATATCTGTAATCTACTTGTTCTAAATTTTTAAATTTAATTTGGTATGTTTTTTTTATCCAAAAAATAGAAAGGACTAAAGTTAAATAAATAGAAAATAAAATATTTTTCCTTTCATAAAAATTATAAACTTTAAATGCATTTACTAATTTATATAGAAAATTAGAGGATAAAGAATTTTTTTTATTTCTATAAATCATTACTACTGTTTTGTCTGCTCTCAAAAAATCAACTTCTTTAATAACACTAAGCCAACATACATAATCCTCTTTAGTAGAGATATTTTGAAATAAATGTCTTTTCATTAAATTTGCTTCAATCATAACAGTTGAAAGCCCAACATCGCATGAATTCAATAACTGATTATAATTTAAATCTCTTGCAAGAAATTTTCCTATAAACTTTTCGTTCTCATCGACAATTAAATATGAACTATGAATAAAATTTAATTTTTTTTTTTTTAATAAATTTAATTGATTTTCAATTTTAGTAGGTAGCCAAACATCATCTGCATCTATGAACGCAATATAATTTCCTTTTGATTCCATTACACCATAGTTTCTTGCAGAACTTACCCCACCATTTTTTTTGTTTAGAATTTTTATTTTTTCATGATCTTTTTTTTGAAAATAATAAAGTTTTTTTAAAAATTTTTCATCACTTCCATCATTAATTATAATTATTTCTAAATTAGAGTAGGTTTGATTGAGTACTGAATTCAAACATTCTTCAAAGTAAATATCTTCATTATAAAAAGGTATAATTACAGAAATTAATTCTTTTTTTTCTAACTCCATTTATTTTTTCTTGAATATTCTTTTTTTATAAACTTGTATAATTTTTTCATTCCATCTTCTGTACTTGTATAAGGATACCAATTTAATACTTCTTTCACTAATTTGTTATCACTTGATCTAGAATTAACACCTTTTGGCTTTGATGTATCATAAATTCTTTTTACTTTATGATTGGTAATTTTTTCTAAAATTGAAACTAATTGATTTATAGAAACATGCTTATCATTACCTATATTAATAGGATCTCTAAATTTACTTCTAAACAATAAATCGGTTCCTCTAATACAATCATCTATATATAAAAAACTCCTGATCTGTTTCCCATTTCCCCATATTTCTATTTTATTTTTTTTTTCATGAATCGATTCTACAAATTTTCTTGCTAATGCAGCAGGAGCTTTTTCTCTCCCATCATTCCAACTGCCAAATTCTCCATAAACATTATGATATCTTGCTACTCTGGTCTCTAAACCAAAATCCTCATAAAAATGTCTACACATTCTCTCATTAAATAGTTTTTCCCATCCATACCCATCTTCTGGATCTGCAGGATAAGCATCAGATTCTTTTAAACGTGGCAGTTCATAATTTTTTTGTTTTGTGGCGTTATACACACATGCAGAAGACGAATAAAAAAACTTTTTAATTTTATATTTTTTTGCAGATTTTAATAAATTAATGTTAATTACAGAAGAAAGCATGCATAAGGCTTTATTATTTTCAATAAAACCCATGCCTCCCATATCACATGCTAAATTAAATACATAATCTACACCCTTTACAATTTTATCACATATTATGGGATCTCTGCAATCTGCTACTATATTTTTTGCATTTGGATTTATTTGAAACCATAAATTTTTTTTCTTTAAATCAGCTGATATAATCCTATAACCTTTTTTAGAATAAAAATTCACAAGATGGCCACCTATAAAACCACCACCCCCTGTAATTAAGATTTTTTTTTTCATAAATATGTTTAATAATATAAACTTTGATGATGTTAGTGAATATATTTAGATTAAATTTAGATTTTTTAAAGTACTTATTTCTTCTTTTGTTATTCTGGATAGCTATAAATACTGGGTCTAAATATGTAGATTTTGAAGAAATTTTTTTTTCCGACTTTAAAACATCTGTAAATCAAATTAGAGCTATACTACCTTATTTTGTATTATTTTATTTCATTTTTAAAAAAAAATTTTTTTTAAATTATAATCTAATTTTTTTATTTTTTATATTTTATGCACTATTTCAATTCTTAGGTTTAGTTTATAATTTCAAAAATCTTCATGAACATTATTGGCTTATATGTTTAGTGTCTCTGCTAGTTTATTTTCAAAATGTATTAAATAATAAAAATAAAAATTTAAAAAATTTAATTTTTTTTTGTAATATAGTTTTTATTTTAATTATATTTTTAATATTTATAATATTAGCTTTTAAAGAAAATTTTTTTATAAATACTTTACTTTATCACAGTAAAGCTTTCAAAATTCAGTTTGCTAACGAATTAGTTCCAAGGTCTAGCGGTATATCCAGAATGGCAATAATAATATTTATTTTTTCAAATTCTTTAATTTTTTCAAATTTATTAAGTGCTTCAAAAAAAATTACTTTATTTTTAAAAATATTTAATATTTTTTTAATTTTTTGCATACTTACCCTTCAATCAAGAGGGGTAATTATATTTTTTTTCATTTTATTTATTTTAATTAATTTAATTTATAATTTTAATGGTTTAAAAGAGAGGATAATTTATTTTTGCTATATACTTATAATTCCTTCACTAATATTTTTTTACTATCCAATTTTAAAAAAAAGTTTTTTAGAAAATTATGCAGACAATTTACAAAATAATAGCGAATTAGCCTCAAGTTCGAGTGATCACTTTAGAGAAGATTTTTTCACAAAAAATAAAAAGAATAACATCAAAAATAATAACAAACTTGTTGAGTTTTCTAATAACAGAATTAACGCTTGGAATTTCCTTACTCAAATTTTTTTAAATGACAAAATAAATGAAAGTATGAAAAAAAAATTGGCAGTTGGTAGCTGGGTAGTACTAGAAAAGAAATATTTCTTAAAAAAAAATTTAATTACAGGGTACGGCCCTCAGGCTGACCGTTATATTATGACAAATGTAAATGAACCACTAATGGGAAAAGCATATGGTGTGTTAGGGCCTTTTGGGGCACACGCTTCTAACGTTTTTATTTATAGTTTAGTTTGTGGTGGTTTTTTAGGCTTAATAACTATATTAATTATAAATCTAATAATTTTTTACAAAATAATTATAATTTATTTAAATCGAAAAGAAATAAATCTACAGCAAGATTATATTCTCAACAGCTCAATTTTGATTGTGCTATTTTTACTCTTTAGAGGGCTGATAGAGAATTCCTATGGTGTATTTGGTGTAGATTTAATTTTGTTAATTTCATCGTTCGTTATAATTTTAGATAGATTAAAATCATCAAATGAAAAATAAAAAAATATATATTTGGTGCTGTGATATAAATAAAAAATCTGGAGAAGGAATTTTGGCAAATAAATTTATCAATGATCTAAAACTTTACAATGAGAATTTAAAGATTGATATTTGTTCGCCCTCTAAAAAATATAATAATATTTTTTTTGATAGAATAATACATCCATTTAAGGGGTTATTTTACTTGTGGTATATATTTATATTTAAAAAAAACAAAAGAATTTGTTTTTTGAATTATTTACCTTTTTGGAATTTTTTTTTACTAGGTTTACTACCACCAAATACAATTTTAGGTCCTATTACAGGAGGTAGCCTTTTTTTAAAAAAACCCATCTCTAATTATATTTTACGAAAATATTTTTTAATTTTTTTATTTAATATTAGTAAATTTATTATCAAATTTAGATTTAAAAAATTATTGTTTTCAACAGATTTACTAAAAAACAATCTTAAAAATAAAAATAATTATTATTTTAATTATGTTCTAAAGGATCTAAAAATTAATAAATCAAAAATTAAAAAAAAATATGACATTGCATTTTATCTACGAAAGCATAAAAACAAAAATTTTGACTTGCAAGTAAAACTTGCCAAAAAATTAGCGAAAAAATATAAAATAATTATTTTTGGTGAGAAGTTGCTATATAAAAATATTAAAAATACTGGGTTTATATCAAGACAAAAACTTTTGGTTAATCTGAAAAAAACTAAATTTTGCTTTCTCTCACCTGAAAATCTTTACTCTTTATTTGCAATTGACAGTATATGTTCTGGAGCAAATATTTTTTTTCACAAATATTCATATTATAGAAGTAAAAATATAACCGGTATTATTTATTTAAATTATAATAATTTCAACAGTCTAATTAAAAATATTAGAAAAAGATTTGAAAATCATAATTCTCATAAAATTAAAATTTATCCAATAAATTATAAGTTTGAAGATTACTTTAAATTAAAATTTTTATAATTGTTAAAAACTATAATTACTTGAAGCATAAATAGTCCAGATAAGCTGTAAAGCATTCTATCAAGAGAATTATCTACCCACCAACTAATATCACCTCTATAAGATAAATCATAATACATAGCTAAGAGCATTAAAAAATAAATTAGTAAGTTGATTTTTAAAAACTTAAAAAAATTTCTTTCGTTGTTTAAAGATAACTTAATATTTGAAAGTAAGAAAAAAGATAAAATTATAAATAGCCATATTTTATATTTAAAAAAAGCAACTATAAAACCAAATAATATCGTAACAAAATAATCTTTAAAAACATCTATCTCAAATAAAAATTTAAGTCCTGAACCACCGTGAGTTAAATTTTGATTTAAAAATGTTTGAAAAATATAGCTTTTTATTAAAATTAATATCCAAGTTAAAAACACAAAAACTAAAATATTAATTTTCTGAGGCAATTTATTCGTTATTAAAATTAAAGATATTGTAAAAACTAAAGTCAGTAAATAACCTTCATTTTTAATCCATGGTAATAAATTAAGACAAATAAAACATAAAATTAAATAAATATTTTTATTATATTTTATGTAGTAATAAAAATATTTTGAAATAAATATAAAAAATGAGAAAATCAGGACTTCCTGATAACCTCTAAACAAAAAATCATCAAAACATATTAAAATTATTAAACTTAATAAAATAATTTTCAGTAATTGATTTTTATATGTTAATTCAAACAATGAAAATATTGATAATAAATAAATATAAACATAAATCATTCTTCCAAAATATTCATATTGTGGTATCGAATTTTTCCAAAAAAAACCCCATAATGTCGTCCCAAAATGAGGATAGTAATTATGACCCATTATATTTTTTAGATCAAAAAAATTATTACCATTATAAAAATTTTGAGCTTTAAAATACCATGTTTCTAAACCATCCCAAGCAAGTATCGGATTTTTAGCAAGATATATAAATATAAGTAAATTAACACTTATAAAAAAAATAAAATGAACATTTTTAATTGTATAAAAATAATTTTTTGTTTTGAATAAAAAATGAATATTAAATAAAATTGAAATAAAAATTATTAAAAAAAAATAAACTTGTATATTAATATTTGTAAATGAAATGAAAAAAATTAATATTATATTAAAAATTAAATTTAAAGATAGAATATCGAAATAATACAAGTTTAAATATAATTTATTTTTATTTAGATTTAAAGGTATAGGAAACAAGCTTAATAATAAAAAAGAAACTAATAATACAAATATACTTATTAATTCAATCATTTTTTTTTAAGAAATAACAATTTTTAAATTTTTCAATTATTGAATAATTTTTTAAATTTATTTTGCTATTTTTTTCATTATAATTTAATAAAATAATCTTATTCTCATAAAAATTAATATCTTGCTTAAAAATAAAACTATTAGATGATGGGTAAACTTCATCATTATAGACATGTATGTTTTTTTTAGGTTTATATTTTTTTTCAATATGTTCTATGAATCCATATGAATTTCGTTCACAATAACCATAATTTTTAATTAATCTTTCTCCATGTGCTTCTCTTAAAATTATATAAGTATTTTCAAAAAATTTAAAATAAATAGCAAAAAAAAATAAAATAATAATATAAATTAAGTAATTGTTTAAATACTTTTTAATATTCATAACATCTTGCTATTTTAAATAATTTATACTACGAAAATTAAAAACAACAATTAATATACTTCATATGACTGATTTAATCTCTATTGTTTTGCCTGTTCACAACGAATTTCTAAATCTTAGACATTTGATTGAGGAATGGGATTCTGAATTAAAAAAATTAACAAAAATTGAACATGAATTTGTAATCGTGGAAGATGGTAGCATAGATGGAAGTAAAGAGTTAATAATTGAATTAGAAAAAAAATTTACTATTGTTAATCTAAGTTCAAAAAAAAAAAGAGGTTATAGTCAAGCTGTTTTAGATGGAATTAAAGCCTCAAATGGAAAATATATTTTGTGTACTGATAGTGATAATCAAATTCAGGTTAATTCTTTAGTTGATAATATTCACAATTTACCAAATGAAGAAGTTTTTTTATTCGGTGCAAGAATTCCAAGAAGGGATCCTATCCATAGAAAAATTTATAGTAAAATATTTAAATTTCTTCATGACATCCTATTTAATTCAAATTTGTCAGATCCAAGTTGTCCTTTTGTTTTGGGGCAAAAAGAAACTTTTAAAAAATTACCAAATGAATTTTTGCTCAAGATGAGAGAAGGATTTTGGTGGGGTTTTGTAGCAGTATCAAAAAAAATGAAAATTAGATTTCATGAAGTCAAAATACAACATTTCAAAAGATTAAAAGGTGATGCAGGTTATAAATTACATCAAATGCCAGGAATTATTTACAGAAATATAATTGGACTACTAATAATAAAACTTTCAAACTTTTAGATTTTATAGTTAAAAATATTATTTTATCAATTTAGTTGCTATCCTGTAAATTGGGAAAGAACCAATATCTTCATGGTAAACAGCTTTGGGATTCCAAGTAAAACATAATAGAAACACCATGATTAGAAATAATTTTTTATTTTTAAAATAATTCAAAGAAAAAATTTTTGCTATCATATTGTTAGTGTTCAAAATTATATTTCCATTTTTGTAACAAAAAAAATAAAAAAGAGTTGACATGGTACAACTTAGGTTAAACCACCTTCCCCAATCAACTGCTATTACGAATGGTACTAAAGTTGATAAAAAACTCATATAGATCAAAGATTTAAAACCAAAGTAATTGTTTATAAAATTTTTTTTTTCATTATTAAAATATGAATTTGTTATCAAAATAACCAAAGCAAAAAATCCAAAAATAAATACAAATAAATTTCTTACAAGCTGAATTATATTTATATTTATTTCAGCTATATTTTCTTTCAAAGTTCTATCTAGTACATATGCGCCTAATCCACATTTATCATTTAGTACGTTTCTAATTTGATCACACATTATTTTAATTTGATCAGAACTATGCGGCGATTTAGATAAAATATAAATAATAAAAACAAAAAACACTGAAATTAAAATTATAAAAAAAAATTTAATTAAATTAATTTTTTCAATTTTAAAAAATAGTACAACTAAAAAAAATGGAAAATAAAAAATAGAAACCTCATGTGTTAAGAGTAAAGTTGTAAAACTAACTAATAAAATTAAAAATAATCCTAGAAAATTAACTTTTAAAAAAAGATTACAATATACTAAAAAAAAAAGAGGAATTAATATATCTTTTCTACCTAATGCTTCCAATTCTGCGAGCGGGAACAATATAAATAAAGGGGATAGAATTGAAATAATAATTAACCTATTTTTTTTTATATTTCTAAAAAAAAAGTAAATTAATGAGTAATAAATAACAAAAATAATGTACAAAAAAAATAATATTACTTTTCTGATTGGAAAATTAAATTTAATACTTAATTGGGAAAATAACTCACCAAGTAAACCTCTTCTTCCAAAACCTCCTTGATAATTGATTAACCATTCAGCCATACTATTATTAACTTCAAGCTGATAACTTCTTGTCATTAAAAAAATAGAGCTAAAACAAATAAATATTAAGTAATATTTAAAAAAAAAATTAAAATTAATTGATACCTTAGATTCCATTTTAATTGATAAATTCTCATTGAACTATATATTTAAATAGTTGGTTTACCAACTATGACGATAAATGAATTTCGAAATAACCATTGCGGACGTGGGGGCAGTACCCACCACCTCCACCATAAATTATGGGGGTGAACTAGATTCGACGGGTGACTAAAAGCTATTCTTTCGTTCGGAATTGCTCCACCGTAAAGGGCTAATTTATAATTGCTAACGAAAGTTACGCACTTGCTGCATAATTAACTTAGTTAATTATGCACGGGGTTCGGGGCACCTGGCAACAGAACGCCCCTTCACAATTTATAATCTTTAAATATCAAAATAT
>MDTE01135608.1_pt1 | contig 14918 bp, 12 predicted proteins | sample 811231 | NCBI WGS metagenome assembly MDTE01 (sample SAMN05326651, study PRJNA326480) | marine metagenome | isolation source: seawater | place: Indian Ocean: Red Sea | collected 2010 | reverse complement strand
CTGCCGCTTTTGTATTATGTGTGATATGCCATCGGTAGCGCTGTGCAAGTTATTCTCGTCATCGACGATCTATTTTTCGGCAAGGTTGGTCTAGATCTCTTCTGAGATATCAGGAGCTAATGGAGACCCGGCAGGAGGCGGGGTCTCTGTATGAGGAATGCTTTCCTCTGCGCTCCCCCTAAAAAACGAGATGAACTTATCATGCATGTAAACGAGAACGATCGGGAAAGTGCTGTAAACCTTTATTTCAACGATATTGCAACTTCCACTCCATTATCGCGCGAGCGCGAAGTAGAACTGGCCGCCCAGATCAAAGAAGGGGATATGCAGGCGCGCAACGAATTGGTGCAGGCCAATCTGCGTTTTGTCATCGACGTGGCCAAACACTACCAGAATCGCGGCCTGTTGTTTTCCGACCTCATTGCCGCCGGCAACCTGGGACTGTTGACCGCGGCCGACCGGTTCGACGGCACCAAGGGTTACAAGTTTATCTCCTATGCGGTGTGGTGGATTCGCCAATCCATTCTTCAGACCCTGGCCGAGCACGTCCGCACGGTGCGCTTGCCGCTCAACAAGCTGAGCCTGCTAAAGGATATCTCCGATGCTTCCAGGCGGCTGGGCCAGGGCCGCGAAGGCGATCCGGCCCTTGACGAAATTGCCGCGGAGCTGGATATGCCGGCCGATCAAATCGCCGATGCCATGATCAGCGCCCGTCCGGTTCGCTCCCTCGACGAGACCTTTGAGGACGACGAAAAGCGGACTTTGATGAATACGCTGGTCGATGATTTGCAAGAAGCCCCCGATGCCGACCTTTTGCACGAATCGGCCCGGAATCAGGTCGATGGCGTTTTGTCCCATCTGGCGGAGCGCGAACAGTTTGTCATCCGGCGATATTTCGGGCTGGACGGCAACGAGGCGCTTACTCTGGATCGGATTGGCACTCTGATAGGGGTAACCCGGGAGCGGGTGCGCCAGATCAAGGAAAGCGCTCTGAGCAAGTTGCGTCATACATCGCAGGCTCGGATTTTGCAAAACCTGGCCGAGGATGTATGAAAACACCAGTTATTCGCTTTAAGCAACAGAGCATCGAAGAATTGCTGGAAGAGCGCAAGCCGGCTATGGAGCCGGTTACCTACCAACAGGTCAAAAAGACCATTGACCGGGGCGCTGATGGCCTCGATCCATATACTCTGTCGAATCTTTGTCGTGACCTGAAGTGCTTGCCGACTGATATCGTCGAGTTTTCTTGAAAACTATTCCACCTTAAAAAAACTTTCGGCCTTTTTGCCGCGCCTTTACTGGGTGAAGCGTGCTATGGCCCTTATCGATCTATGAATTCGACCACATCCTGCCTGCAACAGGGTGTGGTTTTTTATTGAGGGGTGGGGGCGAATGACGTATTATAAGAAAAAATTGGCGGGTTTTTCCCCATTTAAAGAAAGGATTGTCAGATGGCACTGGTACCCTGGATACGCATAGGTCAACCGCTGGAAGCCGTGATGGATGACTACGAGCGCATATTCGATGCCTGGGAGGCCGGGGGAATAAGGGGACTGGTATTCGGTCGCCTGCTCTTTGCCGACGAGCAGGGGGGGTTCACCATCCCGGCCGTGCCATACAATCCCGAGCCCTATCGCTGCCGCGGTCTGGAGCCCAATGCACCCAGCGAAAAAACCGATCCGGCCAAAGAGAAGTTGCTCCATACCATGCTGGAGGATGCCAAGCGGCGTGGATGGACCACGCTGGTCTTCAGCCCCGGATCGGGCAGCACCGGAGCCAAACCGCTGCCGCTCGAGGAAGATCCCTACGGTGCCATCGCCCAGGCCGCTGTCTGGGATGAGCTTTTCACTGCCTTTCCCGAGGCGGACGGAGGCCTCCCGGATGGTTGGACCGAATCGGCCTACGAACTCATCTTCCACCACGGCAATGCGGTGTTTCGCGATATTCCCGAGCAGATCAGGGCCCAGGCCACGGTCAGGGGCTACGATGCAGAGCGCTTGGAGCGCGGCATGCTGCACTTGAAGCAACGCTTCCAGAGCTTTACGCCTGCCATGGTGCGCTACTACGGTTCCCATGGAGTGCTGTCGGAGATGAATTTGTTCGACATCAATGAAGATGCCCTCTACTGGTTGCGCTGGCGGCGGGAAGATGGCATCGAGACAGGGCGGGCATTTCGCGCGGAACTGGAAAAGTTACCCCGGCGACCGCTGCTGGGCAATGGGCCGCGCTCGGCCGCTTTTTCGGGTATGACCGCGCTGGATTTTCACGCCTGGGATGAGATCGTCGACTTTCTCATGGTCAAGCACTACTTCTGGCACCGGGGTTTCGACGGCTTCTATGGCACCGTGGCGCGCTGGGTTAAGCAGATCCAGGTGTCGAATCCCGCTTTGAGCGAGCAGGATTGTTTCACCGTCGTGCGGGCCTGGCTGGGAATACAGCTGCCCGAAGTGGACAGCCTGGCGGATATGGACCTGGGTTTTCCGCAGGCTTTTTTCGACGAGGTTGTGCAGGAAGAGACGCGGCGGGCCGTGGATGCGGTAAGCGATCCGGGCAAGATCGTGCCCTGGGTGGACACCGGGCGTTCGCCGCATGCCGGCGACCCGATGACGGCCGGGGATCTGCACCGCATCCTGAGGGCTTCGGAAGAAGCGGGCCTGCAGCGTTTTCTATTTCACAACCACGAGCATTTGACCGCGGCCGAGTGGTGTGTGATTTCGCGTTTGTGCGGTAGCGAGTGGGTCGAGGACGAAAACGGCTACTGGCCGCCCAATTCTCCCAAACCCAGCAGCCATTAAAAGGAGACGGATATGGCCACAGTAAAAATTCCGGTGCGCTGGTACGGCGGTGCCGGTTACTACGAGGACCAGCACGACGAGGATGGGAATTGTTACGGCGATCTGGAGCTGGAGCTGGAGCGCACGGCTTTTATGATCGTGGACAGCGACTGCGGCAGTGGCAACCCCTACGTGGAGGAGGGCATTGCGCCGGCCCTGGCCGCGGCGCGCCAAATCGGCATGAAAGTGATCTACATCCACAACGATTTTTCCCTGTGCGATGAGCCCGGCAGTATCAAGCGCGAGATCCACGGCACGCGCTGGGGCAATCCGGGTGCAAAGGACCAGCCGCCGCCCTCGCGGGCTCCGGTCAAACCCAACTACTCACCTTCGATCCAGCCGCTGGCTCATGAGCCGGATTTCCCCAAACACGAGTGGTCGGGATTCCACAATACCCACGTGGATTACCACCTGCGCTGTTACGACATCAAAAACCTGATTTCGGTGGGTTTCAGTCAGCGCTCTTGTCTCTACTTTACGCTGGCTGGTGCCGTAGAGCACAATTATCGGGTGGTCATGCTGCGCGATTGCACCCATTCGGGCGAGTATCCCGATACTGTCGACGAAAGTCTGCCGGAAGGGGGGTGGCTGCGCAAGATCATGCTGCGCAACTTTGAGCACGTGATCGGCTATACTTCCAGTTCGCCCGAGTTTGTGGAGGCGTGCAAGACCCCTGGAGGGCCTTCTTAGCAGGGCAACGCTTTTTTTCGCTAAGAAGCCGGACCGGTCGAGTTGTCCGCGGATTTTTTTTCCGCGGCGCTTTCTATGGCCTGGTGGGACTGGGCGCAGTAGTCTGCATCGGTTTCAAAACCGACGAAGTCCATCCCCAGTTCCACGCAGGCCACGGCGGTGTGCCCGATGCCCAGGAATGGATCCAGCACCTGCCGGGTGCGTTCCAGACCGTGGAGCTGAATGCACATTTGGGGGATCTTCACCGGAAAGACCGCCGGGTGAGGCCGGTCCTTGGAGCGGTTCTGGATGGTTTTATAAGGCACGAACCAGGTGTTGCCGCGGCACCTGCGGTCGGCCTTGGCACCGTTCCAGCGGTTCACATTGCTCTTGTCCTGGTACTCCACTCCGATCGCCAGCCGGTCCAGGGAGACATTGCCTGCTTTGGTCAGGTGGAAGATGTACTCGTGGGCGTCGTTGACAAAGCGGTTGCTGTTGATCGGTTTGTAGTGACCCACCGAGACATTGCCGCTGATGCCGGGGTAGCGGCCCACGTCTTCCTTCTGAATGGCGATGGACTTGATCCAGTGAATGACATTCTGCAGGGAGAAGTACTGGCGCAGTTCGAAGAGGACTTCGAAAGGTCCCCAGGGATCCGAGGGTTTGCCACCTATATTGAGAAAGATCGAACCCTCGTCGCTCAAGACCTCGCTGACGATGCGGCCCCATTCGCCCATCCAGCCAATATAGTCGGTGCGTCCCATGGTGTCGTCGTAGCGCTCGTAGCGGGTGCCGAGGTTGTAGGGCGGCGAGGTGACTACGACGTCGATTGATCCCTTTTTCAGCTTTTCCACCATGCCGGCTATGCAATCCATATTGTGCACGGTAAAGCTGTTGTCGTCGTGCCGAACGCTATAAGAAGGGGTGGAAAGGGCGCTTGAGCTCATCTTTTACCATCCGATTGCATAGCCGTCGCGGCGTGGATCGGCACCGCCCATGAAGGCTCCGGAGTCCGGGTCGACCATGATGCCCTGACCGCCCCCCACTCCGGCGGACCAGTCGCCCAGGCGGTTGAACTGGTGGCCGCGGCGCTCCAGTTCGACCAGTACCGCATCGGGGATGCGCGTTTCCACGTTGACTACGCATCCCGATTCGGTAGCGGTGAGGCGCGGTGCTTCAATGGCGGCCTGGACATTCATATTGTGATCCAGGACGTTCATTATCATCTGTGGCGTGGTCTGCAAAATGCCGTGGCTTCCCGGGGTGCCGATCAGCAGGCGCAGACCGTCCGCATCCCAGATCTGGGCCGGTGAGACGCACATTTCGTTCTTTTTGGATGGCCCGATGGCATTGGGGCTCTGAGGCTCCAGGTCGAACCAGTTCATGAAGTTGTTGAGGGCTATGCCGGTGCCGGGTACCACCATGGCCGAGCCAAAACCGCTGCCCAGACTCTGGGTGACGGCCACGGCGTTGCCCTGGGCGTCAATGGTGTCGAAATGGGTGGTGCACTCGGTTTTCATCCAGGCATATGGGTCCCCGGCCACCACTTCGCCGGGCATCTTGTTCGCGGTGTAGAGGGCGCCGCCGGTGGGTTGGGCGCGGTCGCCGATGAGGGCGCGGCGCTGGGCCGCGAACTCCTTGGAGAGCAGGCCTGCGGTCGGCGGATTTTCAATCGCGGTATATTCGGCGCGGTCGGCGGTGGCGAGTTTGGCGGCCTCGATGAAGTAATGCAGGGTATCCACGGTGTTGTGGCCCAGCGCCGCTACATCAAAGCCCTCCATGATGTTGAGGGTTTCCAGGTATTGCACCGCCTGGCAGGGGGGCGCCGGGGCGTAGACTTTGTAGCCGCGGTAGTCGATGCTGGCCGGATCGAGCCAGACGGGTGCGAAGTTTTTCAGATCCTCGTGGGTGAGCAGACCGCCGGTCTCGGCCATGTAGGCGACCATTTTATCGGCGATATGACCCTGGTAGAATACCTCGGGGCCAGCAGCTGCGAGGCTGCGGAAGGTTGCGGCCAGGTCCGGTTGTTTGAGAATATCACCGGGCCGGGGAGCATGGCCCTCGTGCAGGTAGGTTGCGGCGCCGGTGGCGTAGCGGCGCAGCGTCGGGGCGCAACCGCTGAAGAAGGCGTTGCCTTTTACGGTGAGGGCAAAGCCCTGTTCGGCGTGTTCGATGGCTGGAGCAAAGACGGTAGCCGCGTCCATGCTGCCGTAGCGACGCAGGGCCTCGAGCCAGCCGCCGCAGGCACCGGGAACCAGCGGCGAGAGCGGGCCGTGGGTCTTTTTTTCCGGACTGTCGTAGAGATCGAGGTCGGTGGCGGCTGGGGTGAGACCAACGTAGTCGAGGATCTTGTGCTCGTTTTTGGCGGCGCTGTAAATGTGCATATAGCCCACCCCGCCGATGCCGGACATGAAGGGTTCGACAACGTTGAGGGCGGCGGCTGTGGCTATGGCTGCATCGATGGCGTTGCCGCCCTGCATGAGGATGCGCAGCCCGGCCAGAGAGGCCAGGGGGTGGGCGGCGGCAATCATGCCGCGGGTACCCGTGGGAGTGGCGCGGTGGATGGTGCCGCTGGGGGAAAAGGCCATCGGATAAAACTCCTTTCGGAAATATTCGGGTGTGGGCAAAATCATAAGAGAATCCAGTCCGGCCGTCAAGCGTATTAAACGCAGTTGCAGGTGAATTTTTTTTCCCCGAGGCCGGGGATCTCGCAATGCCCCGGCCGCCACTTGCCGCTGCGGACCAGTCATCCAGGTATTAGACAGCACTTCTGCTTTGGATTAGTTTTTGCGGGTCCAAAGCAAAGGCGCCAAGGGGGGCGAGCATCACAGCAGGGAATTGCGGCGAATCGGGGTGGCAACGGCGAATCTAATGACTGCGCCTTCGGCATGCGGCCCTTCCCACTCTATAGCGGTTCCGGGGGAGCGATTTTTTGGTGCATAGGGCGCACCTCAATTAAATTGAAATGAGACCGCGGCGGGCGGACAAATTTATATTACAGGTGAGAGCCACATAAATTGAGAGCTGCAATTTTTTCCAGGCGACCGCACCGGCCCTGGATGGCGTTCGTGGGCGCCCTATTAACTCTGGCTGCCGGCGCTGGCTACTGGCTCGGCGGCGCCGGACAGACAGAGGCCCTGGCCGCCACCGGTGCCGGTCGTTTGAAGAATCCGGATGGATCGTGGAAGTACACCAATGCGCTGATCGATGAGACCAGTCCGTACCTGCAGCTCCACGCGCACAACCCGGTGGAATGGTACCCGTGGGGCTCCGAGGCCCTGGAAAAGGCGCGGCGGGAAGACAAACCTATTTTTTTATCGGTGGGCTATTCCACCTGTTACTGGTGCCACGTCATGGAGCGGAAGGTCTTTTCCGAACCGCTGATCGCCGCCTTGATGAACCAGTGGTTCGTCAATATCAAGGTGGACCGGGAGGAGCGGCCGGATCTGGACCAGATTTACATGATCGCCACCCAGCTGGTAGCCCAGGGGCGCGGCGGCTGGCCTAATTCGGTATTTATGACGCCGGATCTGCGACCTTTTTTTGCCGGCACCTATTTCCCGCCCCAGGACAGCCACGGCCGTCCCGGTTTTCAGCGCGTATTGCAGACCCTGCATCAGTTCTGGATGGAAAAGCGGGACGAAGTAGAGAGCACCGCGGCGCAAATAACAGCGGCGATTCGCCAGCAAAAAGCCAGCCTCCAGGCGCCACCTATGGCCCCGGATACGGTACTGGTAAATCGAGCCGTCGCGGCGATAAAGGGGCGCTACGACGCATTTAACGGCGGTTTTGGGGGGGCGCCTAAATTTCCTCCGTGCATACGGCTCGACTTCCTGCTGGAGTCCTTGCAAAGAGAGCCGGACGAACGCGCGCTGGAGATCGTTCGCCACACTCTGGTCGCCATGGCCCGGGGCGGTATTTACGATCAGGTGGGCGGCGGTTTTCATCGCTACGCCACAGATGCTCAGTGGCAGATACCCCACTTTGAAAAAATGCTCTACAACCAGGCGCATCTGTCCCACCTCTATCTGAAGGCCTACCGGGCGACTGGAGAGGAGTCCTGGAAGAGAGTAGCCGAGGATATCTTCCGCTTTGTAGACCGCGAACTGACCGATCCGGCGGGCGGTTTTTATTCGGCCCTGGACGCCGAAACCGAGGCGATCGAGGGCCAGTACTACCTGTGGACCGAAGAGGCCATCGACGAGATTCTGGGAGGCGAAGCCGAGATGTTTTTTGAGGTCTACGATCTGGCTGCAATGCCCGGGGGAGAAGGCGAAGTCCTCTTCATGCCACGGCTGCTGCAAGAGGCAGCGGCGGATCTGGAGGTGGGCCTGCCGCTGCTGCAGCAACAGGTGGAGGGCTGGCGGAGCCGCTTGTTGAAGGAGCGGGCAAAGCGTTTGTACCCGCTGCTGGATGACAAGATACTGGCTTCCTGGAACGGCATGATGATCGCTTCCTATGCCTATGCCTACGAAATACTGCGAGACGAATCATATCGCCGCGCCGGGGAAGCTGCAGCCGGGTTTGTGCTCGAGCACATGCGCAGTGCGGACGGCGGTTTGAAGCGGTCGTATCGTCGGGGCACCATCAAATACGATGGCTATCTGGAGGATTATGCCTTTGTGGTCCAGGGGTTGCTGGCCCTGTACCAGGCCACCGGAAACGAGCGCTGGCTGCGGCAGGGCCGCGCGCTCGCCGACCAGATGGTGGCGCGCTTTTGGGACCGGGAAGGCGAGGGGTTCTTTTTTACCGAAAGTGGTACGGATCTGATCGTGCGCATCAAGGATGCCAAGGATTCGGCCCTGCCGGCAGCCAATGGAGTGGCAGTGCACGTGCTGCTGGACCTGGCACGGCAGACGGGGGAGGAGGTCTATCTGGACAAGGGCCGCCGGACGCTGCACGCATTTGGCGGCATGATGCAGGCCAGTCCCAGCGCTTTCACCTACATGATCGCCACCGCGGCCAGGTATCTGGAAATGGACCGGTTCGCGCTGCAAACAGCTCTGGCGCTGCCTGCTCTGGCCACGCTTCAACAGGCTGTGTCGGCGGTTCCCGCGGTGCCGCTGCGGACCCGGGTGGAACTCTCGGTAGCGCAGCCTGCACCCGGCCAGGACTTTCAAATTGCAGTTCATCTCGAGATCGGCGCCGGCTGGCACATAAATGCGAACCCCGCTTCCAGTCCCGTTATGCTGCCTACCTCGCTAACCGTAAACGCGGATCTGCCGCTGGCGATTCACCGGATCGAATACCCCATTCCCACCTCCCTCTATGCAACTGCTCTGGGCGAAACGCTGGATGTGTACCTGGATGGGGTGGCGCTGCGAGCGGATGTGCAGGTGGAGCCGCAAACGCTGCCTGGCCAGCAGGGCCAGCTGCGCCTGCTGGTGCAGTACCAGGCCTGCGACGATACTCGCTGTTTGCCGCCTGCGGAAGTACTCGAAACAGTGGAATTGAAGGTGGCTGCACCTGCAGGGGGGCGCTAGCGAATATCTCCGAGGGCTGATTTGCCGCCCTAATTCAACTGCCCACCACAGGAGCTGCCGGCCCCGGCGGTGCAACCGTAACAGTGGTCGGCCAGCGCTATGGAACCCTGATTGAATGACTCCAGCGAGACGATGTCCCAGATCGTTTGCGGCGTATTGGCCCTGGGTATTTCCAGCATCTGGTTGAAATCACAGTCGTAGATCTGGCCATCCCAGCCGATCGATATGAGATCCCGGCACATCAGGTTGTCCAGGTTGTGGACGTTGAAGCTGTTCACCAGGAGCGTCATGTACTCCTCCAGCTCGCCCCTGTGCTTGAGATCGTAGAGAAAGCGCTTGATCGGCATGTTGGTGATGGTGAAGAGGTGGTTGAAGACGATGCCGAAGTCCTCCTGCAAACGTCCGTGGTAGTCGCCTTCCAAGCCCTCCTGGTCGGGCGGCAGAAAGGGGCCTACCGGGTTGTAGACCAGGTTGAGAATCCGGCTACCGCCCGGCTGGCCATAGCCCAGGCGATTGAGCAACTGCAAGGCGTGGATGCTGGCATCAAATACCCCCCGGCCGCGTTGCTGCTCCACATTTTTCCGCTCGTAGCAGGGCATTGAAGCGACGATTTCGATATCGTGATCGGCGAGGAATTGGGCGGTGTCCTCCTGGCCTGGCTGGAACAAGACGGTGAGGTTGCAGCGGTCGATTACGCGCAGGTCGCGCGCGCGCGCCTGACTGGCAAGGTAACGGAAGTGGGGGTTGAGTTCGGGGGCGCCGCCGGTTATATCCACGGTTTCGAGGTTTTCCGCTCCCTTTGCGTCCATCAGTTCGACGATGCGGAGGGCTGTTTCCCGCGTCATGATTTCCCGCCGTCGGGGGCCCGCTTCGACGTGGCAGTGGCGGCAGGTCTGGTTGCACAGTTTGCCGACGTTGACCTGCAGGGTGTGCAGGGTGCGCCGCTGCAAAGAGAGTGCATTGGCACTCAGGGTGTGGGAAAAAGGAGCCCAGTTGCCAGCGAGGGCGTCTTTGGCCGGATTTTCCTCTGTTAGTTCGGTCGGGGACAGGGTTTCGGACATGGCAAATCCTTTTTATCGCAGTGCATGTGCGGGTTAGTATTATACAAAAAAATGAGGCGATGGCAAATGGCCCCCGGTCGCAGTATATCCGGGAAGTGTCTGCCGAAAATTGGGCGGTATTTTTCTTTGGCGTGGAGGCAGCGGCATAGAGGATGCCAAATGCCGGGTTTCCAGGGCGGTGGCAGTGGTGCTATAGGTGGTGATTCGACGCTCCCCAGCAGGCGTATATATAGTCCCCGGGCGTATGCGGAGGGCATGGGGTGGTTTTTAGCGGAGCTCCCCGCCTTCCGTGAGTACGATCAGGCGGTCGGCGGCCAGATCGCGCAGGCGATCGATGGTGCCGGAGGGCCATTCTACTTCCAGGCTATCCACCCGGGTTCGGGCGCCCAGGCCAAAGTGTAAGCGTGGGTCGTGTCCTCCCAGGAAGCTCGAACCGGCCATTACCTCGCGCACCTGGCGGCTCTTGCCCGCAAACGCGGTAACGCGTGCACCCACCCCATTGCGGTTGCTTTGCCTACCGACCAGGCGCAATTGCAGCCAGTGTCCTGCAGCGGCGTCATTGCGCAGCAAGGTGGGGGCAGCATCCAGGTTCAGGATCAGCAGATCCTGGTCGCCGTCGTTGTCGTAATCTCCGTAACAACTTCCCCGGCTCACCTGGCGTTCCTGCAATACGGCCGCTCCCCTCACTTCCGCAAAGCGGCCGTCTCCCTGGTTGGCGAAGAGCTGGTTGGGTTGGGCGTAGGTCTCCTCGGCCAGCTGCAGTTGATCTATCTGGGGATAGACGTGGCCGTTGGCGACGAACAGATCCAGGTCGCCGTCGTGGTCGTAGTCGATGAAACAGGTGCCCCAGCCGACGTAGGGCTGGCTTTTGTCGCCGAGCCCCGCTTTCAAAGTAATATCGAGGAAGAAAAGGCCCTCCGCATTGCGGTACAGCGTATTGTAATCGCTGGCGAAGTTGGTCACAAACAGATCCAGGAAACCATCGCCGTCGTAATCGCCAAAGGCGGCACCCATGCCGGACTGTCCCTCGCCCTCGTAATTGTAGGCGACCCCTGCTTCGAGGGCCACCTCGCGAAAGGAGCCGTTTCCCTGGTTGTGGTAGAGCAGGTTCGGAGTCGAGTCATTGGCGACGAACAGATCCGGCCAGCCGTCGTGGTCGTAGTCCGAGAAAAGCACCTGGAAACCGTAGTAATCATCGTGGTCCGCAATGCCGGCGCTGGCGGTGATATCGGTGAATTTGCCCTTGCCCTCGTTGCGGTAGAGCCGGTCGGCGGCGCCGCGCAGGCTGAGGGGACCGCAGAATACATCCATGGATTTCCACTGGCAAAAAGGCCGGTCCTGCCTTTCCAACTCTGGATCGAAGTCGACGTAGTTGGCCAGGTAGAGGTCCAGATCGCCATCCCGGTCGTAGTCGCCGAAAGCCGCGCCCGTGCTCCACTGGGGATCGTCCACGCCGGCGGCCCGGGCCACTTCGGTGAATTTGCCCTTGCCCTCGTTGCGGTAGAGCCGGTTGGGACCGTAGTTGGTGACGTAGAGGTCGATGTCTCCGTCGTTGTCGTAGTCGGCTGCCACACAGCCCATGCCCCACTCGCTATCGCCCACCCCGGCCGCAGCTGTGACGTCCGCGAATTTGCCGTTGCCCAGGTTGCGGAAGAGCGCATTGCGCCGGGGGGGGGCAGCGGGGTGCTCTTCGAGGCTGGCGCCGTTGACCAGGTAGAGGTCGAGGTACCCATCGCCGTCGTAGTCCAGGAAGGTGGCGCCACCGCCCTTGGCTTCGAGGATATGCCATTTCTGCGGTCCCCCGGAGCGGTGCTGCCAGTGCAGGCCCGCCCCTTCTGTGGCGTCGACGAATAGCGGTGCTGCGGTCTCTGGGACGATGTGCTCGTCTGTGGCTTTTTGTGCTGCTGCAGGAGCTGGATTAGGGGTGCTTTTACGCTCGTCGGGGCCGCAGGCGGAGAGGGTGCAGCAAGCGAAGAGCAGGGTCCAGAAGCAAGGGAGATAGGGCTGCAGAAATAGATTGTGGCTCATGGGCAGATATTGGCTTTCATCTTGAACTATGGTCAATAGATCGGCATCACCAGTAAAATTTAAGGGCACCGGGCCCTCATCGCTGGGGTGCTACACTGAGGTCTTCCCGGCGGCCTAATTTTTCTGCCCGCTCGCGGGCGTGGCGCTCTTTCTGGTGCTGGCCGCTTTGCCTGTAGGCGGTGGCCAGCAATTCGTAGGCGCGTTTTTCTTCGGGGCGGAATTGCACCGCTTTTTGCAGGTTCTCCAGCGCTTTGTGCGGATGTTGCTGGAGCAGGTAGACTTCTCCCAGGAGGAGGTGGAGTTCGGCCGCTGCAGGATTTTTGTCCAGGGCCTGGAGCAGAATCTGCACGGCTTCGGCGAGGCGTCTTTGGCGCAGGTAGAAGCGGCCCAGTCCCTCCCATGCGGCAATGAAATCGCCATCGAGTCGAATGGCTTTGAGATAGAGCTGTTCGGCCTGGTCGAGGTAGGCGTTGTCCGCTATATAGGCATCGGCCAGCAGGACCTGGGCGCGGGCGTCCCGGGGCCGCGCTTCGGCCCTCGCCAGCAGTTCTGCCACATCGTCCCGACTGAGTTGCCGGAACCTTTTCAGTGCTTTTTTGCCCGCTGCAGGGCGCCCTTCTGCCAGGTAGAGTTGGCCGAGATTGAGATAGGCAGCGATCAGGGTGGTATCCAGTTGTACGGCTTTTTCCAACAACTGGAGTGCCTCCCGGGAGCGCCCGTCGGCTCGGCAAAGCAGCGCCAGGTCGCAGAGTGTTTGAGGATTTTCGGGCTGTAGTTTCAGTTGCTGGCGGTAGGCCTCTTCGGCTGCCGCAAAACGTCCCTGGGCGCGGTAGAGATTGCCGAGCCGATTATAGGCGTCGGCCAGGTCGGGATCCAGTTCGAGCGCCTGGCGATATGCCGCTTCTGCCGAATCCGCTTCATTGCTACGGGCGTAGAGGTTGCCCAGGAGATAGAAATAGGCTTTCTGATCTGGATCCAGGTGAAGGCCCTGTCGAGCTGCCTCGACGGCGCGTTGGAGCAGCTCGGGACGGTGGGTTTTTAGATGGTAATCTAGGTGCAATTCAGCCAGGGCAAAGGATGTTTCGGCGCGGGGGCCACCCAGGGAATCGGCCTGCGCCAATGCTTCTTCGGCCAGAGTGAGATCTCCCTGTGCCAGATAGGTGCGCCCCAGTCCAACAAAGGCTCTCACCGAATCTTCGCCGCTTTCAAGGGCCAGCTGAAAAGCGCTTTTCGCCCGGCTGTATTTGCGCCCATTCAGGTGTCCTTCGCCCAGCCGGTTGTGCATGTTCAGGGCACCGGTGGATGTGATTACAGGGGCTGCGGGCGGTGGTTCACTGGCTCGTTCTTTGCATCCTCCGGCGAGAAAACCGACGAGGAGGAATCCGAGGATTTGAAACACAGGACCTTTTGTTTTGGGGTGACCGTTCTGGCACATAAAAAGCCTTTGAACGCTGAACCGGCCTAGTCTGCGGCGGCCCGGGTTGATGCTCCTCCCGGGCGCGAGCTCAGATATAGAAAGTTGTGCTTGTCCAGCCGACTTTCAACGATCCCGGGGGGTAAAATAGGGCGGACAAAATAGCTCCTGGGCCGGGTGGGGCTTTTGCGCGCGCGAGTGGTGGGGGCGCAAACAGGTATCGGAAAGGGCTAGCCCTCTACCTCGAATTTTACCAACCCTTTGACTCTGAAGGAATCCGCTTTCAACAAAATGCGCACCGTCTGACCTGCTCTGACGCCAATGATTGAGTGGCGTGCATCGCCACTGTCGCCTTCGATCCTTTCTATATTAACATTAAACAAAAGGGGCTCGTCCCCTTCTTCCGCGGTGGGAACGCTCACGCTTTTCTGCGTGGCGGCACGGAGGGTGAATTCGGCAGTGGTGCCAACCACCGTGATGCGATAGGTATTCTCAGAGGTGTCGTTGACAAAGAGAATTTCATCGTCTCCGCCCAGACCTGTATCCTTGATTTTTTTGCCGCCGCAGCCGACGGCAAAAACTACCAGCGCAAGACCTGCTAGCAATAGTATTCGCTTTTTCATAAAAACTTCTCCTGGATTGAACACAAACACGGAGCATTGATTTCCGCCAGCGGTCGGCAGTTACTATTCCGGCGCGGCTGAAGATAAATTTTTAATAGGCTACTGATATGAGACCGCTCTGGCCTTCTTTGCGTTCGTCGCTTGCGAGCAATACCTGGTAAATATAGTTGCCTGGGGGAACGAGTCTTTGGTCGTCTCCCCGCCCGTCCCATTCCAATTCGTAACTGCCGCTGGTCAAGGGGCTGTCCTGGAGGCGGCGGAGCGGGCGACCGGACAAGTCGTAGATGATGACGGTAGCCTTGTTTTTCTGGGTCAGATTGAGGATGGCATAGCTGATCTTTACCAGGTCGTTGACCCCGTCGCCATTGGGGGTAAAGATCTTTGGCGTGGCCCTGGCAGCGCTGATGAGCTGCTCTTTGAAAGGCGTTTTAACCGACAGGCCGCCGCCGCTATAGGTGTGGGTCGCATCGCCCGCGTCGACCAGCTGGCGCACCTCGTCGCGCTCCTGGTTGAAAATGCGGCTGCTGAATTCAGTACTGAATTTAACTACCCGGGCATCGAACTCTACCGCGAGCAATTTTTGCGTGTCCCCGGCTTCGAAGCGCGGAAAATGTACAACCAGTCGGTCCTTCAGAATTTGCGGCGGAAATTTTGTCAAATCGAGAGGAGTTCCCTCTATACTTACCGAACGCACGCTATCGGGCTGCACAAAGGTTTCGATCTCCAGGCTGTCGAAACCCTGATCGCCTGCCCCCAGGGTGGGGCGGACAAAATATTTGAACGTCGTTTTCGTCGCCACCTCTACT
>MDTE01071255.1_pt1 | contig 14918 bp, 12 predicted proteins | sample 811231 | NCBI WGS metagenome assembly MDTE01 (sample SAMN05326651, study PRJNA326480) | marine metagenome | isolation source: seawater | place: Indian Ocean: Red Sea | collected 2010 | reverse complement strand
TCGTAATGTCTGGCTGGAAATTTTTGCCTGAGTCTACGAAAACCGGTTCAGCATTGGCTCGGATCACAGGTGATGCGGAGGCGACGAACGTCATGGTCGGCACCGCGACTTTGTCTCCGGGTCGAACTCCAGATGTTAGAAGTGCGAAAAATAGTGCATCTGTGGCAGATCCGACCGCAACGGCGTTTTTTGTACGCATCACCTCGCAAAGCTTTGCTTCAAGAGCGTCAATTTCGGGGCCCTGAAGGACTTTTCCATGTGAAAAGACACGTTCACAAATAGTCATTATTGTGTCTTTGTGTTGTTCGAACTGGCGGTCAAGCCGCATAAACGGAATCTTCATTTAATAGCATTCATTATTTAGATTGGATTTTCTTTAAGGTGTTCTATGTATCTCGGAAGCGCTCGTTCTAAATCGAACTTGGGTGCGAAACCGATTAACTCCCGTGCTTTACTTACATCTAATGTCCCACGTTTTGGAACGTGGCCAGGTATTTCTCCGTAATGAACTTCTACGTCTCCTATCGTTTCACTGATTATCGATATTGCCTTCGATAGAGTTTCTGATTTACCTCTGGCTATGTTGAACGTTTCTCCTGCAGCAGTATCGTTTGTGGCAACCCTGAATATTCCGTTTGCAGTATCGTCGACATATGTGAAGTCAAGTGCCATACTTCCATCGCCATCTACTCGGAGCGGCTGCCCGTTTAATGCTCTTGTTATGAACTTGTATAAAACACGCTGGTTGGCATCGAACGGCCCATATACTGCCGTTGGTCGCACGGTCCTAACGTCAATGTCATATCGCTTACGGTAACCTGAGCTGATTATTTCGCCCGCGAGTTTGATCGACCCATAAATCTCCTTAGGGTCTTTCGGTGCTTCTTCTGTAACTGTCGGCGTTAGGAAGTCGCCGTAGACCATGCTAGAAGACGTGTACACGACGGGGCAGGGGTGTTCAAAATCTCGTACGACTTCGAGGACATTAACCGTGCTAGTAAGAATGGAATCGAATGCTTCTTCTGTTTGTTCTATGGCAACGTTTGCGAGTGGCAGTGCTGCCATATGTACGATCACATCAGGTTTAAAACGGGTTAGTGCACGTCTCAAATAGTCTTTATTGAGTGTGTCACCGGTCATTAGCGAAATATCATCCGATATGTCTGCAAGCCGAGCTAGCAGGTTTACAGGTGTTGCATTGGGGTCTGGCGCAACGTACTGTTTGAACGAATCGAACACTGCAACATCGTACCCCGCGTTGAGAAATTCACGTACTACGCGAGAGCCGATGAATCCGGCTCCACCAGTTATAAATGCTTTTTGCAAAGAATTAGTTACTCTTATGTTTCTATCGTGTTTAGCTTTGCTTACGATGCTTAGTCCGGTAAATGATAACTATCAAAGACTAACGATTGCTTGATTATAGAAGTTCTGATTTGCCAGCTATTTTTGGATAAATCTAATTCATTCAACATACAATTCATATAGTGATACGTTCATAAGCGGCATTGAGACAAACAACATTGATGCTTTACGTGTAGACCGATTTAGATTTCTAGCTTTGTGATTGGTTTCGAGTTCTTTATGCGTGTAAATATTGAAGAACTGCCTACTAAAAACTGGCATCATTTTTTAAGATTGCGTGATTTGCGCCAGATATTGACTAGTATCGATACTGCCGGTGTGAATTGTGTTTTGGAATTGGGCGCTGGTGATGGTATACAAACTGATGCGCTTCGGAAAATTTTCCCTGTTGTAGTCCCGGTTGATATTGCGCCGTCTGGTGACGTTGAGGGAATGGTAATTGCTGATGTAGCAAAGCTACCATTCGAAGATGCTTCATTCGACCTAATTTTTTCTTCGAATCTACTTGAGCATGTGGAAAATCTTGATGCTGCGTTTTCGGAAATGAAACGTGTGCTTGCACCAGGCGGTGTGATGATTCACTCAATGCCCACTTCAGTTTGGAAGTTTTCTCAATTAATACTTCGCCCAGTCGCATCAATTTTTCGTATAACTAGAAGTATTATGCCTTTACCGCCTGTGACACAGCCTCGCGCTCAACAGGGATCGCATGGAATGCTCGAAGGTCTTACACCAACAAAGCGGTCAATCGCTAAGAAAATAGTTGGAACCTTAATTCCAACTATTCATGGCGTGTCTGGAAATCACGTGACCGAGCTATTACATTTTCGACCTAGATGGTGGCACCGGAGGTTTGAAAACTCTGGATTCGCTGTTGATTATTCCTTGCCGCTGTATTTTCATTCACCTTACGATTTGTTGCCTTACAGATTCTTGAAGCTAAGAGATTTTCTAAGTAGAAATGGTATGGCCTCGGTATATGCGTTTGTTTTAAGAGATCTAAGAAACACCTCTTGTGACTAAATTTAATTTATGGTTTTCATCTTCACCAGTTAATGTCCAAGGCGGTTGGTGATCTTGCATTAAACATCTTTTGTTAACGCTATTTGTATTGGTTCAATAGTGATGGATATTGCCGCACTAAATGTTGTTTTTTGGAAGAGAAATGTTTGACTTTTGTAAAAAACTACTCTGACCGCTTATTTTTCTCTCGATTAGACTTGCTGAATCACTAGCAAAATAGTGCTGAATTAAGACGGGCGCGCAGGCGTCTACAAAGCGGTGTTCGGAACTAACGATATGGATTATTAGTTGAAGATTTTATTGACAGGGTGCGCTGGATTTATTGGTTCGCGTGTCTGCGATCTATTAGCAACGCGTAATCATGAAATACTTGGAATCGATAATTTGAGCGATTCATACGATGTCCGCATGAAACAATGGCGGGTTGACAATTTTCTTACTCCGAATGCGATTGAGTGGGTAAACACTGATATCGGCGACCGGGATGCTGTTATGAAAATAATTAACGAGTTTCATCCGGACGCCGTAATTAATTTGGCTGCTCGGGCGGGGGTTAGGCAGTCTATCGACGATCCATGGGCTTATTACCAAACAAATGTAACTGGAACTCTGAATCTTCTGGAAGGATGTAAAGAGGCCGGCACCTCTAGGTTTATATTGGCGTCGACTTCGAGTGTTTATGGAGCGAAAGCGCTGCCGTTTTCTGAAGAGACGGCGATTGATTCATTATTGTCTCCTTATGCCTCATCCAAAAAGGCTGCCGAGGATTTGTGTCGGCTATACAATCATTTGACAGGGATTGATGTGACAGTTTTCAGGTTTTTCACTGTTTATGGTCCATCTGGGCGACCAGACATGAGCATGTTCCGTTTCGTAAAATGGATCGTTGAAGAGGAACCTCTGAAACTGAATGGTGACGGAACACAGCAACGAGATTTTACTCACGTGGTAGATGTTGCTAGAGGAGTTGCAAGCTCTTTGTCTCGATCACCGGGATTTGAAATTATTAATCTTGGTTCAGATCGGCCCGTAGAATTGAACAAAGTCATTAATGAAATCGAATCAATGGTTGGTAAACCGGCTGACATTGTTCACTATCCTTTGCCGCAGACTGACGTCATAGCAACCTGGGCGAATATTAGCCGTGCACGTGAGTTAATTGATTGGGAGCCTGAGGTCGAACTACAAGCAGGTGTGGCAAGCGTCGTCGATTGGTATTTAGAGAATAGATCATGGGCCAAAGACATCGTTCTGTAGCTTTTTTACATGGTGCTGAAAATCGCAATCCTCGAGGGTTTGAAGGTTGAGCGAATCAAAGCAAATAGTTGTTGTCGGACTCGGGTACGTCGGACTACCGCTTGCACTTGCGCTTGCTGGTGAATTTCCAACCGTTGGTTTTGATTCAGATCCCGTTCGCATAGAACAACTCGTGGATGGGTTTGATCGAAATCTAGAGATTGAATCTCAGCTTCTGTCGAAAAATAATCTGAGTTTCTCCTCTGATGAATCAGTTCTTGATGGTGCTGAGATGGTTGTGGTTACCGTCCCAACACCTGTGACCGATGATAAGCGTCCTGATCTAAGTATGCTCGAACGTGCTAGTGCAATGGTTGGTCGCTCATTAGAGCGTAACCCAGTTCGAAACTCTGTTCCGATAATTGTCTACGAATCGACCACTTATCCGGGCTGCACTGAAGAATTTTGTGGCCCAATTATTGCGCAAGAATCAGGATTGCAATTAGGCATAGATTTTTTGCTCGGTTACTCGCCTGAAAGAACTAATTTCGGGGACACTGAGCATACACTTGAGTCCATAACAAAAGTAGTTTCTGGTCAAACAGATTATGCATCCGAAAAGATTGCAGAAGTTTACGGCAAAATTGCTAAAGCAGGCGTGCATCGTGCTTCAGGAATTAAAGTGGCAGAGGCTGCAAAAGTTATAGAAAACGTTCAGCGAGATCTTAACATTGCCCTTTTTAACGAGGCAGCGATGATTTTTGATCGGATGGGAATAAATTCAGCATCTGTGTTCGAAGCAGCCGGAACAAAATGGAATTTTCAGAGGTATCAACCCGGGTTGGTTGGCGGTCACTGTATACCTGTCGATCCCTATTATTTGACTTATGCTGCTGAACAAGTCAGCTACGATGCAAAAGTGATTCTTGCCGGTAGACGGTTCAATGAAGAAATGGTGAATTTAGTAGCGGATAAAGTAACCACAATGATTGAAAGCACTGGCAGACTAGCATCTGAATCAAGTGTGCTGGTACTTGGTCAGACTTTTAAAGCCAACGTAGCAGACTTTAGAAATAGCAAAGCGAAAACGCTTTATTCAATTCTGTTGGGCTCTTGTCGAAGTGTTGATTCGTACGATCCATATGAAGATACTTCTTTATCAAATGATCATTTATTCGAATCAGATGTTAAATATGACGCTGTGATACTAGCTGTAGGCCACGGACAGTTCATAACTTCTGCAAGAAAGATAGTGGATTTGGTTGAGTCAAACGGTGTGTTGGTCGATTTAGCGGATGTATTTGCACCTGAAATAATCTCAAACTCGGATGTCAATTTCTGGAAGCTTTAGATAAAGGGTCTCAATTGAAAAATATTGGTGTTATTGGGGGGGCAGGATACGTCGGGCTTGTGACCGGTGTAGGTTTAGCTGCATTAGGTCATAAAGTTATTTCGATGGATTTGGATCGGCACAGGGTGGACCTGCTACGGCAAGGCCGATCAGCTGTATATGAACAAGGTCTTGAGGATTTGCTTGCGGAACTCAGTTCCAGAGCCCAAATTAATTTCACTAATAATCCAGCAGAAACTGTGCAGGCCAGTGATGTGTTATTTGTCGCTGTCGGAACTCCGTCACTAGATAACGGAGGGGCAGATCTTTCGGCGGTTATTACCGTTGCCGAACAAATCAGAGAATATATCTCTAAGTACACGGTTATAGTCGTGAAAAGTACTGTGCCTGTTGGAACTTTAGGTGCAATAACTGAAATCCTATCTCAGACACTTACTGAAGGTGAAGACTTTGATGTGGTTTCAAACCCTGAATTTTTGCGCGAAGGAACAGGCCTTGTCGATTTTTTTGCTCCATCAAGAATAATTGTTGGTAGTGATTCAAAACGCGCGAAGTCAGTTTTACGAGAAATATATAAACCTCTGCTTGACGGTTCTACAGTTGTTCAGATTCCATGGATAGATCCGGATAACACGATTTCCTATCTTGAAACCGATGCCGTTTCCGCTCAAATGACTAAGTACGCTGCAAATGCATTTCTTGCAACCAGAATTTCTTTCATTAATGAAATTGCAGGTTTATCCGAAAAAGTCGGTGGGAATATCGAAGACATTGTTAAAGGTTTGGGTATGGATCCGCGAATTGGCTCAGCCTATCTTCAACCCGGTATCGGTTTCGGCGGGCCTTGTCTTGATAAGGATCTACGAGCATTGATCACTGTGGCCGGTGAAAATTCTTATGAAGCAGTTATGTTAAATGGTGTATTGAATCGTAATGAATTGCAGTTACGGGAGATGGTCAATAAGATTACGCTTGCGGTTGGTCCTAGTTTGTATCGGAAGAGAATTGCATTGTTGGGATTGTCGTTTAAGGAGGGTACAAATGACGTACGCAATTCAATATCGATCAGGTTATATAGATTGCTGAATGACCTTGGCGCGAGTGTTGTGGGTCATGATGTATTAGCCACAGACGAAGTGGCGATACTTGAGCCTAAATTCGAAGTTTATGCAGATTTACCTTCAGTTCTAAAAGGGGCAGAGGTGATCGTGTTGTTGAATCGTGAGGATATCTATTCAGCAATAGATTGGATTGAAGTTTCGGTTGGCCCTAAAAAGCCTCACGTGCTTGACACACGCGGTATTTTGAATGTTCAGGAACTACAAAAACTAGACATTTCTTACGATGTACTAGGATCTGCAAAAAGCCCTAAAAAGCTCAGTTAGATACTCGTATGAGCTAAAATCGTTTAACGATTCAGTGACTAAATTTTGTGAGGTAAAAAAATCTCGACTCAAACTGCTCTTGTTACCGGTGCTGCTGGATTCATAGGATCTCATTTGGTAGATCGTCTGTTGGCCAATGGGGATACCGTAGTTGGTGTTGATGATATGTCTTCAGGAAAATTGTCTAATCTGCCTGAGGAATTCGACCTTAGACATCTCGATATTCGAGATTCCAGACTTAAAGATGTATTCGATGAAGTTCGCCCTGATGTGGTGTTTCATCTTGCTGCGCAAATTAGTGTTTCGAACTCGGCACGAAATCCTAAATTAGATGCCGACGTTAACATAGGAGGAGCGTTGAATCTGCTTGAGTGCATGAAGGCTCAAGATGACAATGGCGCAAGCCTAGTATATGTCACTTCTGGTGGCACTGCTTATGGTCAACCTGAAGTTTTGCCGGCTGACGAAAATACTCCTATACGTCCTCTTTCCCCTTACGGTGCTTCGAAATTCGCAGTAGAAACATATTTACCTATTTATGAAAACCTGAGCGGTCTGACTTATTCGGTCGTACGGCTAGGTAATGTATATGGGCCTCGACAGGATCCGCATGGGGAAGCCGGTGTAGTGGCGATATTCAGTCGAGCTATGCTGACTGGAACCTCACTACAAATATTCGGTGATGGCACTGATGAACGCGATTATGTTCATGTTGATGATGTTGTCGAGGCGATTATCCGTGCGGGAGCCAGAGGATACCGTGGTCCATTCAATATTGGCTCAGGTTTAGGGACGAGTACTAACAGGATTTTTGAGCTATTAGCTGAATATTGCTCCCACGATCATCCGCCTGACTACGGTGAGTCACGTCCTGGTGATATTAAAGCTATAGCTCTCGATTCCAAAAAGGCAAAAATAGAGTTGGGCTGGGACCCTATAGTTAGCTTGGAAGATGGTTTGAGAGCTACTGTTGAATGGTTCAAGGCGCATCCAATTTAAAACCTTATTCGGCTCTATTTGTTAGTCGAATGTTTGGTGTCTGCGGGTCCGCTTATATATGGCTCATACAAGCTAATTAGTTAGGAATTCTCTGATCTGTCCAAAGAATTCAGGTCGGGTGCCGGCTTAATACCTTTTGTCCCCATTTCTGAATGGACAATGCTCATTGCTTGATGATGTGGGATCCCATCATCTCTAATTTGTTGATAACGATTTTCATCGATTTTTGACCGGTCAAGGAAACCTCTAATGTCGTATCTTTCTGCATCTTCGAGTTCGAATTTTCCTTCCTTAATCATCAAATCCAATGGGTATTCTTTCTCATTCAAGGGAAGCTGGATTACTCTGTTTTGACGTGCGGATTCATACATTGCCATCATGATTTCCACTGTTTCTCTGGCGATACGACCTGAACCACGACTTTCCTTGCCAGTTTCGATCCAATTTATTAATTCGCGTGTTTGAGCGGCATTTGTATTACCACCAATGGCCTGGTCACCATCTTTGAGGCCGAGATCGATGCTTTTCCAACCTTTTGTTTCCGCATTGAAAAGTTTTAGAACTGTTTCTGTCACATGTAACATCCCCTCCGTACCACGGATGAAGAACTTACCGGCATCAGAGTTGCGATCCCAAAGATCAGATTGAATGAAGAATTGAAGGCTACCCCCGAAGTGGATTAGGCCCATGCAAGAATCTTCAATGGCAGTGTCGCGTTCGAACTTGTTAGTGCGACGTTCTACCGCTCCCATCACCCATTCTGCGACGGGATCGCCGAGAATGTATCTAGCTCCATCGATTGAATGCGTTCCCCAGTTAGCTAGGCCTTCTTTGACGCGTAGGTCTGCCCTTAGGGGGATGCCAATTGCGCCATCTTCTACTAATTGGCGTGCCTTTTCCCATCCCGGCGTGAATCGGCGTTGGTGCGAAATCGCAAGTTTGACACCATTTGCTTCGCAAACTTCTATCATTGCATCTGCTCTGCCCATGCCGATTGCCATTGGCTTTTCGCAGATAATTCCTTTTACGGTTGGCCCTATCGCTACCTCAGCGGTGACCGTGTCATGTAGTAGGTGCCAAACACAAATGCTGACGATGTCTGGTTCTGCAACTTGAAGCATTTCCGATACGGTTGCATAACCCTCTGGAATTCCATATTGATTCTTGTACATTTCTCTTGCGGGTGCGAGTGGGTCGACAACTGCCACGACATCTATGTTGTCAATTCGCTCGTAACCTTGCATATGGGCTTGACCGATTGATCCGCAACCTACGATTGCTGCTCTATATTGATTATTCATTCACCGGATCCTAATTAGGGAATTGGATAAATCACTTGGAAGTTTACGCTTGTTTTATCATGCACCCAAATTTAATGCCCCAACTACGTAAATATGTCCGTCAATTTACACAAAGAAAATTGGTAGGTGTTCGGTTTTTCCAAGGATAAACATCCCTCCTAATGTCAGACTGAATACTGCTATAAGGATGCCGAATACTGTGTGGATTTTGCTATGAGCGCTTGTTCTTAAAAAACCTGTAGTCGCTCCTATAGCGATAAGTGTGTTTGATGCAATAAGTCCGACTACAAATGCGATCAATAAGAAACTTCCTGTTAACGCCGAGGTCGCTCCTGCAGCTGCTGTCAGTAGCAATACTTGTGTGCCCGTTTCGGCACCAATTCCATGTATTACCCCAATCGAGATAGACGCTATGGCTCCGTACTCCCGGTTCTTTTTCCCAGTATCGAGGTCTATTCTTTTATTTTTTCTATTTAGCTTGTTGTATGAGTTCTTGATGAGATCGAAAAGAATCATCCAACGACTACGAAGTATAAGCTGACCTTTGTTGCGATACATAGAAAAGATTAACCACACTCCCAGCAGGATCAAAGTGATTCCAACTGTAATTTCCATGTAGTTGTCTATCCAATCGGGTAGTAGAGTGCCAGACCAGATAGCAAGCAATCCAAGAATCACAACTAAAGAAGCATGTCCGACTGCGTATAGAGTCCCCATCACGAGGCTTTTGCGTTGCGTGTTTTGTGAACTAGTTACGTCGGATATTGCGGCTATATGATCCCAGTCAATGCCGTGTTTTAGTCCTAGTCCAAGTCCAGTTCCGAGTAATGCGGCACCGATTTCAGCCGGCAATCCCTACCTCCGTATATTCAACAAAATTTTCAAAAATCAACCTGAGTAACCAAGTTTTCTTAACCACCTACTGGTCAACGATAAGTGCGAAAAGTCCTAAATGCAAACTTTTGCATTTAGGACTTTTCCTGGTAATTTACATAGTTGTAACCAACGCCTGAAAATTGTGTAAAAAATATGAACTATTGATTGTCGCGGGTATTAATAAAGTTTTTTATCTATTGGGTAAAGTTATCTTTACGTAATCAATCCCATGATCGTTTAAAAACGCGATTGAATCTTTAAAGAGATCTAGATCAATGAAACAGGCACTGATGGTGATTGGCGGTTGGGAGGGACATACACCTAGTAGTAGCGCTGATGTTTTTCAGCCTTTGCTAGAGGACGCTGGTTTCCGTGTTCGCCGTTCAAAAACGCTGGACGTTTATCTTGATTTAGATTTACTCGAATCTATCGATTTGATTGTTCCGATATGGACTCAAGGTGAGATAGTAAAAGAACAACTAAATGGTTTGATGGATGCGATTTATTCTGGAGTTGGCATGGCGGGCTGGCACGGGTGTATGGCCGATTCGTTTCGAGTAAATCCACCGTATCAGTTCATGGTTGGTGGACAGTGGGTAGCGCATCCCGGAGGCATTATCGACTATGAGGTCAATATCACCGACACTAATGACCCCATCACCAAAGGTTTAAGCGATTTCAAGATGCATTCTGAGCAGTACTACATGCATGTTGATCCATCTAATCATGTGCTAGCGACGACGACATTTTCCGGTGATTACGCTGGTCAGTACTGGATTAAGGGTGTGGAAATGCCGGTTTATTGGAAACGCAAATGGGGCAATGGTCGGATTTTTTATGGGTCTATAGGCCATGTATTTAGTGATTTTGCGGTGCCTGAAGCAAAAGAGATTATGAGACGTGGAATGCAGTGGGCGGCTCGATGAATCCAATGAAAATTGGTGTCGTAGGCTGCGGGGTAATTAGTGAGATATATTTTCATAACTTGGCACGTTTGGACGTGGTTGAAATTGTCGCATGTGCTGATCTTGATCGACAAAAGTCCAATGCAGTAGTACGTAAATACCCTTCAATTAAGCGACTCTCAACCGAAGAATTGCTGGAAGATCCATCAGTTGATTTGATAGTTAATCTCACCCAACCTGAATTTCACTTCGAAGTCATGAAATCTGGTATTGAAGCTGGAAAACACGTTTATGGTGAGAAACCAATATGTATATCGTTTGATGATTCACTTGAGTTGTTGGCGTTGGCTGCAAAAGCTGATACTAGAGTAGGATGTGCGCCCGATACATTTCTAGGTGCAGGGATTCAGACGTCTAGAGAGATTATCGACAGTGGCGCTATTGGCACACCGATTGGTGCAACTGCATTTTTTACCACTCCCGGCCATGAGCGTTGGCACCCGTCTCCAGAGTTCTATTACAAGATAGGCGGTGGTCCCATTTTGGATATGGGGCCTTATTACCTAACTGCACTGGTGAATCTGATTGGCCCAGCGAAATCTGTTTCGGGATCTGCGCGTATTACTTATCCACATAGAACAATCACTAGCAAACCAAAACGTGGTCAGACAATCGATGTAGAGGTGCCAACATATGTTGCGGGAAATGTAAATTTTGTAAATGGCGCAATTGCTACCGTAATGACAAGTTTCGATGTTTGGGGAACGCAACTCCCCTTTATAGAGATATACGGGAGCGATGGTTCACTTTCTGTGCCTAATCCAAACAATTTTGGTGGTTCGGTCAAGTTGTTTGGTTCGAATAAAGGAGAGTGGTTAGACGTGCCATGTGATCGTCCATTTTCTGAAAATTCCAGAGGTTTGGGCGTTGCTGATATGGCTGCGAATATTGTTGCTGGCGAACCCCATAGAGCTAGTGGAGCACTTGCTTCTCATGTTCTTGAAATTCTCCATGCATTTGGTAAAAGTGCGGAATCTGGCAAGTTAATAGAGCTGACAACTAAATGCGACAGACCACTACCATTGCCTAGGGATTTTCTTATTGATTGATAACGATAGAGTCGAACTATTTGCCGACAAATATTTATGGGTTTATTAACTGATGTGCTGTAATTAATTTACGCCTCATACTTGATACGAGTGCTTTTTGAGTAATTCCAGGTACATTGATTGCAGCGAATTGACGTAACTTTCTATCGTGAATTCTTTTGATTTTTGCAACCCACCATCAATAATTTGTGATCTAAGTTTGCTGTTTTGAAAAATATTAATTAAAGCCCCAGCCATTTGTTTTGTATTTTTGACTTCTACCAACATTCCGGTTTGACCATCCTGCACGATCTCTGGGGTTCCGCCGACGTTGGTTGCAACTATAGGACAGCCTGCGGCAGCAGCTTCTACTGCAATTCTTGGAAATCCCTCGGTTAACGATGGCAACAATAGTGCGTCAGACATGTTTAGGATTGCTGGTAAATCACTACGAACACCAAGTAGGTGCACATTATCCTGTATGTTTAGTGACTCACAAAGGATTTCAAGGTTTCGACGTTCCTCTCCGTCTCCAGCTATGAGTAGATGTGTGTCTGGGATTACTTGCAAAAATTTACTGAAGGCTTTGAGTCCGTAGTCGATTCCCTTTACTGTTCGCAGTCTTCCAGCGATTAGGACTATTTGTGAAGAATTGGGCAGATCAAGTTCTTCTCTAATGTTGGTACTTGGGTTGGTTTTTGCGAGTCCGTTAATGTCGAATCCTGAGCGGATTATTCGTATTTTGCATTTGGGTGTGCCAAGATGCTGTATCGCGGATTGTTGTACAGCGGTTGAGTTAACCTCTACAGCCTGAGCGAGTGGATTCGTGAGACGGGTAAGGATGCGAGCAAAACTATTAGCTTGGCCGATGGTTCTCTCCGAACTGACGATCACAGGTATTGCAGCCAAACTACCTATAATTCTCCCGAGTAGATTTCCATGAAACAAATATGTATGAAGTACATCAGGAGAGTGTTGGTTGAGAATTTTCCGCAGGCGCCAAGCGACAAATATGTCCGTCTTGTTGCTCAACCCCAGTGAAATTGTCTTGATCCCTATTTTTTCGAAATAGGGTGCCATATGCATTCGATCGGTGATTGAACAGATTACGTGTTCGTACTTGTCTGGATCGAATAGTGGTAGGCCTAGTAGCAGTCCTTGCTGCGCACCTCCCGTTTCTAGACTGGTTATTAGATGGAAAATTTTTATTCGGCTGTTTGGCATTACGATAGCGTCACTCTAAATTCATTTGCCCATGTTTCAAGACAAAATAGATTCCACAACCGAATTGAGTGATCATGTTTCATATTTGTATGTTCATATAACATCCTGTCGATATATGTGGGCTCTACAATTCTGGAGACTTGAGCAGAGCCAGCTAACAGATGATCTCTAATCGTTGATTTCAAAGGTCCGTTTATCCATGTCGCAATTGGTACGGTGAATCCTTCTTTTGGTCGATTCGCTATTTCAGGCGGTATCAGATCAGCATAAGCTGCTTTCAAAATTCTTTTACCGTTTCTGTTTGATCGTAAATATTTTTCTGGTAGCGACGAGCTGAATTCGAGAAGTCGGTGATCAAGAAAAGGGCTTCTGACTTCCAATGCAAACGCCATCGACATTCGATCTGCTTTTACCATTAGGTCGTTAGGAAGATACGTCCCAATGTCGGCAAGCCTAGCTCTTCTGTCTCCGGGTTCCTTTGATGTGAACAAAGCAATGTTGCGATCTCTCCATTCGGAAACTGAATCTTTTTTCATGAAGTCCGTTGTGAATACGTCATTATGAGTTTCAACTCTAAATTGTTGCATCCAGCCTCGGTACCATTCATCCGGAGAGGCCATAGCGGGGAATGCAAGACGTTTTAACCGGCGTAAGTTGCTGCGTTTCCCGGGCTGTTCAGGGATCCTGCATGCTATTGGTCCAATTAGTCCTCTCCGAATCAGGTGTGGGGTTCTGTAGAAATTTTCTGCAAGTGAAATCCCGTAATAACGGTCATAACCTGAGAATGCTTCATCTCCACCATCTCCACTTATTGCTACCGTTACGTGTTTACGGGTTTGCCGGCTCAAGTAGTACATAGGAATCATCGACGAATCAGCAAATGGTTCGTCGGCTGCTTTGACAATGTTTGAGATATCTCCAATTAGATCCGGTTTGACTATGAACTCTTCATGTTCCGTTGAGAACCGTTCAGCGATATTTCGTGCATGTGGAAGCTCGCTAAATGATTGTTCCTCAAAACCTATTGAAAAAGTTTTGAGTGTCCTTGCCATGGTGGTTGCGGCGCTGGCGACTGTTATCGAAGAATCAATTCCACCGCTTAGGAAAAAACCTAGTGGTACGTCGCTGATTTGCCTTGATTTGACTGCTTGATCAACTCTCTCCCTTACCTGGCTGCACGCTTCTTCGAAGGATATATCTGAATCTATATTTGAATCTAAATTCCAGTATCTTTCGATCTTTCGACCATTTTGTGAGAATTCAAGTAGGTTTCCGGGTGGGAGTTTTTGTACTCCATCAAGTATTGATGATGGTGCGCCGACATACCCATAGGTCAGATACTCTCGGAGTGACGCGTGATTGATTTCACGAGACTTAAGTGCTGGTTGTAACGCTTTGAGTTCAGACGCGAATATTAGTTGGTTACGTTCGATCGAGTAGAAAAGAGGTTTTTTCCCTATACGATCTCTTGCTAACACCAATCTTTTTTTTCGCTCATCAAAGATTGCAATTGCGAACATTCCATCGAGTTCTTTGACAAATTGGTTTTCTCGTTCTTCGTATAGATGGACGATAACTTCTGTGTCCGATGCTGTTTTGAAGGTATGTCCTAATTTTTCCAGAGAACGTCGCAGTTTCTGGTAGTTGTAAATTTCACCGTTCAATATGACATGAATAGAGTTATCTTCGTTTGAGATTGGTTGCCAACCTCCCTCGGTGTCGATCACTGAAAGGCGTGTGTGACCGAACGCCAAATGCTGCCTGAGCATTTTTCGAGTCCCATCTGGGCCACGATGTTCAATGCTTTTGCACATCGAGTCTAGGACTTCTGTTGTGATTGGCTCAGCTGTCGTGAAATCGACAGCTCCAGTTATTCCGCACAATTTTTGCCTGCTTTTAGGAAGGTTGTGCCTCAAGAGTAACGAAACAAGAATGTGAATCCCACCACTTGCTTGTAACGAGATTGATCAAGTTCTTGTTTATAGACATATGGTTAGACGCGTTTACTTATATCGTATCCGACGTTCGTTACTATCAGATTTATTGTCATTCGAAGAGCGGGTGTGCAGATTTTCGAACAATTTAGGCGTGAAATAACTGAGCTGAACTAGATATATTTGGTGCCGAAGGTGGGAGTCGAACCCACACGGGTGTTACCCCAATGG
>MDTE01045637.1_pt1 | contig 14919 bp, 7 predicted proteins | sample 811231 | NCBI WGS metagenome assembly MDTE01 (sample SAMN05326651, study PRJNA326480) | marine metagenome | isolation source: seawater | place: Indian Ocean: Red Sea | collected 2010 | reverse complement strand
TAATTCATCCTCATTCCTTCTACAGATAGCAGACACGTTCGCATTGGTATGTTTTTGATAAATCGGTATAAACTCAGCACCGAAGCCAAGGCCTACAATACCAACATTTACTCTACTACTTTCCATTAGAAGGATATAAAACAAAAGGGATAAAACAAAAAATAAAAAGTGGGCTTTTCATGTTCTTCAACAACACTTTATCCATTTGATTACATTTAAATCGTCTTAAAAAAGGCTCATCAATTTATGAAGTATTTCAAAGTACAACTTCAAATCCTTCAAAGTCTGGATGACCTAAATAAATCCCTTGATGCTGACCTCCTCCGCTATGAGATTTTCTAAACGATTCTGATTTTTTCCAATTTTCAAAATCAATCTTAGAATCCCAAGTACTATGGGAAGTATAAAGGGTGAACTCATCATTTGTTTCACCTTTTAAAAGATTAAAATTTTTAAAACCTACTACATTATCTAGATGGGTCTCTCTATTCTTCCAAATCTCTTCGAAATCAGATTCTCTTCCAATTGCTATCTTAAACCTGTTCATTGCAATAAAATTATTCATTTTACAATTTTCCAATCATTTAATTGTCTACTAGAACTATTTGTCTGTATAGGGGAAAAAATCAACATTTTTCATAGCATTATACCGATTGTTAAATGCAATCCACCTATAATTATGAGAATAACACTGATTTTCATCCTTTTGCCTTCAATATTCTGTTATCAAAATAGAATTAGTTAATAAATCATACATTGCAATATGAGATTTACCCTCACGAATAATGATCTGAACCGGTGTTAGATAACCTCGAGAATCCCTTGTTGATACATTTGGAAAACGTGAACTTATATTGGGAATTCCTTTAAATGTTTTTATTAAATCCAATTCCAACCTATTTTCATCCCAATGATAAATTTTTGTTAAATTTTGGACGAAATAAGGTTTTTGAGGATTTGTTGGTGAAATAATTATTTCTTCTACATGATCACCATCAATATCTCTAACATCCCATATAAACTTATTATCTAATACTCTTTCATCTTTCGTGCTATTAGGTATGGAAATATGCAAATTCCATTTTTTGTTCTCATAAACATTATAGAATACTCTAGAAGGATTACGATCTTTAATTTTTAAATAAACGTTAGATGGATAAATAATCCTACCATTATACTGACTTGATTGATGGGAAGCATCAGTTTGTGAAAAAAATCTATCTTCATAACTTAACTCTAGGGTATTATGAATTAGAAAACGACGATGTAAACCTCCATAAGGATCATTTTTTTTTGCCCCATTTATATTATCCAAAAAGAAGGTCAATGAATTTGCACCACCTATTAAAGCTATATTTTGTGGATAAGCTGGATCAATCTGCACTTTACCTTTAGTTCGATAAGCATATCTATCGTTCTCAATATGATTTCTAAAATTATGCGCATCCCACAAAAGTTGTTTTTTACTATATGGACCAACTTCATAATGCAGAAGTCGACCATAACTAAACAAAACATATAATTTGCCAGCCTGAGAAAGTAAACCATTAATACCATTTAGATTAGCTTTATAACTTGAGCCCCAGTATTGGTTTGTTTGATTATCATAATTTTCAAATTTTTTACTTGAATGAAAAACTAGTGGTTCACTGTCGAATGAAATTCCATTAAAGGTAAAATACCATTGTTCAATATTATAATCTGGTGCAATAACAATCGTATTAGAATCTTTCCCAAAAATAATTGAATTATTATAATAACGACGTACTATATAGCTTGAAGCATCATCTTGATTAGGAAAACAATAGTCTTCCAAGGGAGAAATTATTCTATATTCATCTCCAGTTCTTCCTTTATATAAAACCATATATGACGTTTTAATTAGTTGTCGTGAATCTCTACCACCTGAACCGCATCGGACAGGTTGACCATTCTGGTCGTATAATTGTTCTCCTCTAACAACTGTGGCTATATCGGGCCATCCATCAGAATCAAAATCAAAGCCCCCAGTAATACTTAGAACATTATCGTTTATCTCTCTAGACCATAAAATGGTATTTGTTTCATCAAATGCCTCAAGAGTCTTAGAGTCTTTAAATTGATGTAGAAAATAGATATATCTATTGCTAGAATTGGAATCATATACTTTATAAAGGTGAACAATAGTATCATTAATCTCTAAATATATAGCATTTCGTGAATCATGCATTTTGTTTCCATATAGTTCAAATGTAGCAAATATCATCATGATGAATATTTTAATAATGAACATTCTAAAACCTATTTTTCATCAAATTATCTATATAAAAGCATGAACTTAATAGTTTTACCTACTCTACAGTTGTATTCTTAAAGGAAATTGAAATTAATATAATTTTTCACGAAATAACGACAATTTTATTTGATAATACATAAAATTTTGAATATTATTTATAATTGAAATAATTAATGGGAGGATCAAAATGAAATTCTTATCAACATTTAAAATTACAAAAGGTTTTGATACTTGGTTAAAAATGTACAAAGATATTGAACCTGATTTGAATGAACTAGGTATAAAAATACTTTGGGCTGGTACAAACGCTGATGAGACAAAGGTATATGATGTAACAGAAGTAAAAGACCCTTCAAAATTTGAAGTTCTAACAAAACGTGATGATATTACAAATAAAAGAATTGCTGCTGGTGTTGAGCTGGAAAGTCAAGAAGTAATAGAAACTATATCAAAGGATTATTTAGGTATATAAATAGTTTCTTACTTAAAGAATTAACTTCTATTGACCTTATTATAATTTCACTTCAACAATAAATTGTTAAAAAAAATTGTAATATTATTTTTCCCAATACTACTGATTGCTGGTGATTTAGTGGTAGATAATAACTCTCTCTCTCAGTATCAAACAGATAATTATGTATTCTTTGATGAGTTCGATTATCATGGAGGTTTTGAAGGTTACAAATCAGATGCAACTACTGATAAAATTGTATTTCCTTCAACCTTCCCAATCCTTGGCAATTCATTTACACTTGAAGCCTGGTTTTATGTAAAAGATGTTGGAGGTGATAAAACAATCATCGGAACTGAAAGCAGTAGAGACGAATCTGATGTAAATAAACCTCCAATGATAATTTTGTATAAGTCAAGTGGAATAATATATGGATTTGGGACAGGCAGTGAGGTAATAATGTCAAAAATTCAAAGTGTCAGGTCTAATCTTACTTGGCAACATGTGGCATATACTTTTAATGGAACAGATTCAAAATTATATATTGATGGATCAATGGTTGACAGTTCTCGTGTTGCGCAAGGCAAAACACCAATTCAAGAACCTATCAGTCTTATTGGTCATAGGATGAGAGGAAAAATTGATGATGTGAGAATTTGGAACTTAGCTAGGACTAAGGAACAAATCCAATCATCAATGAATGAAATATTAAATGGCAATGAAGATGGATTAGTTGCCTATTATCCTATGAACACTAATGAAGAATGGAAACTGAAAGATCTTACCTCAAATAACAATCATGCTTCAATTGTCAATGCGGAAATTAAACAAAGATACTATTCCAATAATTGTCCATCTCCTGATGGTTCTAATGAATGTCCATTTATTACAATTAGGGGAGCTTTAGATGTAGCTCAACCTGGAGATAATATAAAAATAATGGAAGGACGATATTCAGAATTATTGTTTAGAGATAATCTTAATTCTCCCTTTGAACTCAATGGCCCAACAATAACTATAGAAGGCCAAAATGACAAAGTCATCTTTGATGGAACAGTTTCAGCTAGTGCTAACTGGGAACCCTACTCTCATAATGGCCATAGTCTACTTAAAGCAAAATTGGATATGCAGAAAATATCAGATCAAGCTGGAACAAAAGTAGATAGCATCTATGGTCTTTGGGTTAATGATAGATTCATGATTCCAGCGATGCCAGTTAATTTCAAAAACCCCACTGATCCAACTACTGGAAATCCAGACAATCCCGAGCCAGGTTCTATTTGGTCAATAGAATATACTGCCCCATATGACTATCCACTAAGGACCATGCCAATTTACAAACCTGGTCAATTAGGAAATTTAGATACTTTAGAAGAGTGGTCATTTGATCCAAATACACAAATGTTGTATTTATACCCTGGGAAAGAAACACCCACTGAAATTAATATTAGAGTTCGTGTTAGATCCAACCTATTACACTTTAAAAATTCTCATAATTTATTGTTTAAGAAAATCCATTTTTATGCTGGGGCAGTCTATTTTAGCCATTCAAATTTTATTTCAGTTGAAGATTCGAAATTTTCTCATAGTTGGGAAGTAGGTTTAAGACATTATGAACTTGGTAATTTTTGGAATTGGAGGGGAAATATTTTCCGTGCTGGAAATAACACTACCATAAGAAATTGTATTTTTCAATATGTAGTTGATGGCCATCCATTTAAAATACAAGGAGGCCTAAACCCAACCGTAGAAAATGTATTGATGCAATATAACGATTGGTTTGTCAATACCACATTTTCACCTGCAACATCTAATAATTGTTCTCCATGCGATAAAGAGCATTGGGGTAGTGACAATGATATCGGACCGAGTACTTGGAGATATATTACAGTAAACCACGTTCGCAATGGCGGGCTTAATCCTGGCTTACGTGGATTAATGGAATATATTAGGATTGAAAATCAATATATGAATACTGATGCTGGCGCAATTCAAAGAACTACTGGTAATACAATAAAGTCTACAACGCGTTATAGTTGGATATTAAATGGCAATAGAAATGGAATACGTTTTGATAGTTGGTGTGCAGGTCATGACGGTATGATTCATAATGTCATTTCGGCTGGACAAAAAAGAGGGTACAGATTAAAGGGTGATAACCATAACCTATACCATATCATGGGCTATGATAGTTATAAACATGATATATCATTACCAAGGATTAAGTATTGTGGAGAACATGGCACCGCTGAAAGAGATAGTATGATGACTAATTTTGATGGTAGAGACATGTTTAACAATAAAGGAAATTTTAGAACTGAAATACAAAACAGTTTAGCAGGATGGTCTTTCGAATGTAATTCCCCAAATTGCGGAGACCCATTACTGACAGATGGAAATCCAAAATCCTCCGACCCCAAAACTTTACTTAACAATTCAGGTATATGGTTTGGCAGATTATACCCCACAGACAATAGGGTATTGTCACATGCAACTCCACATTTAGAATTACAAGACCCATTTGTCAACAATCGCGGAAGGTCAAATCAACAGCTCATAACAATGTTTGGTGAGAATCCATGGGAAAACAATATTCAGAATTATGATTTTCGTCCTAAGAAAGGTTCAGCTCTGATTGATGGTGGTGTTGTGATTGAAGGTATAAATGATGGCACAGATAAAGACTTTAATCATCCACCCTCCTTTCCAGGCCAAAATCGTAAATTCATAGGTGATGCACCCGATATTGGTGCTTATGAGTATGGTGATTCTGTATATTGGATACCGGGCTATCGATATTCTTATCCCAGCGTTCCGATACCTAGGGATGGAGCCAAGGGCATTTCAATGGAATATGGTCTGGCCTGGAACTATCCATACAAGAAAGATTATTCAGGAACTATAGCGACAGTTACAATTAATGGACCGGGCCTTAGCCGGACTGTAAATTTTAATTATCCCAAGAATGTTCTTTTTGAAGAATTTCAGCCAGGGGGTACATATAACTGGTCTGTAACAGTAGATGGAATCAGTGGTGGGAATTGGACATTCACTGTTGATGACAAGATTCATCCATTAAACGATCGATCTCTAAGTAAAGGACTTAGTGATAGTACACTTCTTCCATTCCAACAAAAGAATTTGATTGTATCAAATAACAATTATGCTTTTTTAAGATTTGATATTCCATCATCAGTTAATAGAAGCTATAGAATTAATCTTAATCTTGTTCCTGAAAAAGTTAATTCTCTCAATAGCGGGGTGATATTATATAGATATGATTACAAGGGATGGAATGAATCAATTGGCTCGAAAAATATTGGTTTGGTTGATAAAACATTGCTCACTTCAATTGACACATTAATGTCCATAACAGAAGACTCTTTGATTTCAATAAATATGACTAATTCTATTGAATCTAATGGTGAAATTTCCTTTGCGTTAGGTACGTCAATTCAAGGAGACAGTTTGTCTTTTAATAGTAAAGAAAAATTGCTTAAAGATGGAATTCCGACTGACATCTATCTTTTTTGGGCTGGATTTGCTCCCAAAACGAGTGTATGGCCCAGTCTTTCATTTACTCAGGACAGTTTGTCTGTTGCTTATGACGTATCGTTAAGTGAGGGTTGGAACCTGATCTCTGTTCCTTTTGATGGTGTAAAATCTCGACCGAAAGATATATTGGGTACTTTAATCAATAACGATCAGTTATTGTATGTATCCAGTCCGAAAGGTTATTACAGCCCTGATGATCCTTATTCCACACTTGGTACTCTAAGTAGCAAGGATGGTTACTATGTAAAGGTTGCAAAGTCTGCCGATAAAATATATTTCAGGGGTAAGGTATTGGCTGATGCATCAGTCTCATTATCAGCTGGATGGAACCTCATTTCTTATTATCCTGATTATGAATTAAATATAAACGATGCTTTTATGGATCTCATATCTTCCAACAATCTTCAATATGTTGTAGGCTTTAATGAAGGTGCATTGGTGTATGATCCAAATGAGACAAATAGCAATACCTTGAATGTACTCAAGCCTACCAAGGGATACTGGGTAAAAGTCAAACAAGCTGTTACGAACTTTTCATTTCCTTCTCAGTCAAAGTCTTATGGTAAACTGGCTGTAAATCATCCTATTAAGCATACCGAACTTAAGCCGACACCGTCCTTTATGTTTTTAAAGGGAAAGATATCAGGGAAATATAGTGAAGGGGATATAGTAAAGGTTATTTCAGAAGATGGAAAAAGGGTTGGTTCCCTTGCAATAACTTCAGGAGGAATTCTACGTAATTCACCTGTTTATGGCGATGACTTTACAACCGAGGAAATAGATGGTTTAAAAGCGGGTGAATTATTGACATTTATTTATAATGGTGACACACTCTCATCTGAGATACCGTTCAACTCAATGTCACACAGGGATATTGAACTGGAATTTGAGGCGCCTTTGCCGTCTTCATTTGCCCTTCATCAAAACTATCCCAACCCGTTTAATCCGGTAACGACTATTAGATATGATGTTCCAGACAATGGCTTGATTAGGATAATTATTTACGATCTAATGGGAAGAAAGATAAAAACACTGGTTGATGGTGTTTCAACTCCGGGTCGATATTCTATTACCTGGAATGGTACTGATGACTTTGGGAAGCCTGTCTCCTCTGGAATGTATTTTTATCGGATGAAATCGATTGATTTTCAATCAGTTAAAAAACTGATGCTGCTCAAATAAATAATGCTGAGAAGATCAATTTTTATTTTTCTGTGTTCTGTTTCAGTTGTTTTCGGCAAGCAGGTCAGCGTGGACACTTCAGGATCAGATAGTTCAGGAGATGGTTCTGTGACCAGTCCTTTCAGGACAATTCAGTTTGCCATTGAACATAATAATACCTCCAATGGAGATATTATTCTGGTTAGTCCTGGCATTTATAAAGAAAATATCAATTTTAGAGGAAAAAATATTACTGTAGGATCACTTACCCTTACCACTGGTGATAGAAGTTATATTTTGCAAACAATCATTGATGGTGGTTTCCCAACAAATAGTGATAGTTCATCGGTAGCAACTTTTATTGGAGGAGAAACATCAGCAGCAAAACTTGTGGGTTTTACATTACAAAATGGTAATGGATTAATGATGGGTGGTAGAAGATACGGAGGAGGTATTTATACTAAATCATCCAGTCCATCATTTAAACATCTACTAATTACCAATAATGCCACTTCTTCTGACGCAAATCTTTTATACGGAGCAGGTATTTATTTTGATGATAATAGTGATGTAATTATTGATAGTTCAGAAATCAGTAATAATGGAGAATTAGATATTGGTTGGGGTGGTGGCATACATATTTCTAAAAATAGTGATGTTTCGCTGGAAAATACTAAAATTAATAATAACAAAGCATCTTTAGGAGGTGGAATTTATATTCCAAAAAGGGTTAGAAATTCTAATTCAGTTTTTAAAAGGGTTGAAATTATTTCAAATAAAGCACGTAACGGCGGAGGAATATGGGCTGGTGCAAGATCGGGAAGTCTTCTAAAAATATATGACTCTAAAGTTTTAAATAATATTGCTACTAATGAAGGTGGTGGTTTTTATCTGATCCAATCTACAAACAAGATTGAGCTAAATGATATCCTAATTAATGGAAATTCTTCCGCCAAAAAAGGCGGTGGAATATTTGTTACTGGAGCAAAACCAACGATTAAATCATCGTTGATAACAGGTAATCAATCAGAATCTGGTGGTGCTATTTACATTCAAAATAGTACCACAGAATTGAGCCTTATAAATACAATATTTTACGACAACAAAATTACTAGCAATGGTAGCGTGATATACGGTAATAATCAAGCCACTGTAAAAATATATCATTCTACAATATCTAATAATTCAGCACCTGAAAAATCAACATTATATCTAAATAGTGGGTCAAGTATTTATTTATATAACTCTATACTGTGTTCTAATGAAGCTTCCAAACAAGTAATTTTCGGCAATGACGGAGCTACAGCTGGTAGGTTCGAAGCTAAAAGCTCAATAATTGAAGGCTTAACGACTATTCAAATTTCAGATAATCAAGATATAGTTAGTATTGACAATACAAGTTTTTCTACGGACCCTTTGTTCACAAATCCTAACTTCAATGACTTCACTTTGAAAAATAATTCACCAGCCATTGGCTATGGTACAAATGATGTTTCTTTTTCACCGAATTCAACACTCGTGGGAGTGGATTTTAGTGGAAATTCAAGACCAACTGATTCAAACCCTGATATTGGCGCCTATGAAAATAATCTGAATTCTCCTGCAAACTCTCCTCCTATCATGAATTCGCTTTCAGATATTAAAATAGATCAAAATTCTGATGAAAAGGTAGTCAACCTAACTGGTATCTTAGATGGAGATTATCACTCCGAGCAATCACTTATAGTTACAGCTAAAAGTAGCAATACAACTCTAATGCCACAACCTACAATAGGTTATTCATCACCAGCAACCACGGGAACTATTTCGTTCAAGCCAGCTCCTGACAATAATGGAGATGTTTTTTTAACTGTTAAAGTGACCGATGATGGTGGAACAGCAAACACTGGTGTTGATACTCTATTAACTACATTCAAGGTAACTGTCGAACCAATTGTGCCAGATAATTTTAAGCACTCCATTACTGATAAAGGAGGAGTAGTCCAAGGAACACCAAGATTAAATGGAATTCCTGCATCAACCTTTGATTGGATAGCGGCATTTGATAACAATGGGAATTCTGTCGGATCAGCAAAACTAACAAATTTGAACAATGATGTTAGATTTGGTGTTGGCCTTAGCAATTTTATTTTATACGGTGATGATCCTACCTCCAGTGAAATTGATGAAGGTATGAATCAAAATGAATATTTCACTCTAAGATTATGGGATGCAAGTCGTAACCTAATTTTAATTCAAATAGACAGTTTGGGAGACACACTAACGCATAGCGGTTGGACAAATACAAATTTTACTCCTATATCTGGATATGATGATCCGACTAAATTATTTCAATTCTATTACAATGCAGATCCAATTATAGAAGAATGTTTGGTGAAAGAATTGAAAGAAGATACACCCTATGATTTCAATATTAGTGATTTGAAATTTTCAGACGATGATGACATCAGTGATGATAATCTTAAAATAACTGTATTCACTGGAGAAAATTATTCTCTAAATGGCACTGTACTTCGTCCTAATAATAATTATAATGGTACCCTTACAGTTCCTTTTCAAATAAGTGATGGACTTTCTTCAAGTAATATTTTTACAGCGGAAATTAAAGTTCTAGCAATTGATGATCCTCCTGAAATAGCAAAACCAATAGGTGACTTAAAAATACTGGAAGATGCAACTAGTACATATATAAATCTTTCTAGAACCTTTACTGATGTAGATAATAAAAATAGTGATATAACTAAAAGTATTATTAGAAACTCACCTAATGGAAAGATAACAGCGTCTATTTCCGGTGATTCTTTAACTCTCAATTATCTAGAAAATCAGAATGGTAATGTTACAATTATTATTGAAGCAAATTCGAATGGTCTAACTGTTAAAGATTCATTTTCTGTTAATATTTTTGAAGTCAATGATTCACCGATTATTTCAAATCAAGATAGTTCAATTACAGTTATGGAAGATAGCTTCAAAGTACTTACATATGATTATTACAATATAAAAGACGTAGATAATGAGGGAACCTTTTCAATAGTAATTCAAAAAGGAAATAATTATACATTTTCTGGGGATACACTTTTTCCTGTTCTCAATTATGTAGGTAACCTCACCGTTAATGTTCAACCGGATGATGGAAGTGAAGAAAATAATATAGGAGCTACTTTTTTAAGTAAGGTAACTGTATTAGACAGAAATGACCCTCCCGAAGTTACCAATGTTGCAATATCACCGTCTATAGTTGAAGTAAAAGATACATTAAACCTTTCTTATAATATTTCTGACCCTGAAGGATCAACTGATACAACAATTTCTATTTCTTGGTATAAGAATAATATCCTTTCGTCAGAAATGAATAATTCAAAAAGGATACTACCAGTTAATCTTTCTTGTGGAGATTCTTGGTTTGCTGAAGTTTCGGCATCAGATGGTTTAATTTCTAGTGACCCAGTATCCTCAAACAAAGTAGTTATTTGTAAAGAAAATACAGCTCCTATTTGGTTAGATGAGACTCCTATTGAATTTGTAATTCCAGAAGATAGTGATTCTGTATTATTCAGTCTAGCTGATTATATAATAGATGAGGAACAAGCTTTATCACAATTAACTTTTGAATCAAACAGTACAGATATTTCCGGTATTATTGATGCCTCTATAGTGAATGGTCATTATCTAAGACTTTCATCAATAGTAGAAAACTATTTCACTCCCGCTGATTCTTTTATTAATCTAGTAATTTGGGCCGACGATGGTTATGATAGATATGATACAACTAGCCTTAATATCTCAATTGATCCAGTTAATGATCCTCCAGTTATATTAGAATTTTCCCATGCCTCAATTAATGAAGATAGTCTTTTCATTTTTTCAATTGACTCTGTTGATTATGATGACCCTGAAAATGATGTATGCACCCTTTTTATTAAACAAGGCAACTATTACTCCATATATGGTGATACAATTACACCTAACTTAGATTTTTATGGTGAATTAAATGTTCCATTTGCAATTAGCGATGGTGAATTAACTACTGATGATACTCTTAAAATTAAAGTTGTTTCACTTGGAATAAAAAACTCAGATCAAGAAGTAGGTTCTCATTTTCCAAGAAAGTTTGCTCTTCATCCTAATTATCCTAATCCATTTAATCCTTCAACTACAATAAGTTATGATTTATCTAGAGAAACTTATGTCAGGATTACTATTTACGACATAACAGGGAAAAGAATAAGAACTCTAATTAATAAGTCACAAAGCATAGGTACTAAAAAAATTGTTTGGGATGGAATGGATGATTTTAATCGAACTGTTAGCGGTGGTGTCTATCTATATAGTATTGAAGCATCGGAATTTAGAAAAACGCATAAAATGCTTCTTTTAAAATAGAATGATTAAACCTATTTAATTCCTTTTATTGTAATAATTAAATAGTATACTTAATGTTACTTATGAAATAAATAAAAGGGCTTTTTATTTATTTGTATATAATACCATCCTTCATAACAAAATTTACATTTTTCATCAATGTAATATTAATTAGTGGATCACCAGGGACAGCTACAATATCAGCTTTCATGCCTTTTTTAATTATGCCAATATCATCAACTCCTAGTGCTTCGGCGGCTACAGAAGTTGCAGAATTGATGACGTCAATAGGTTTCATACCTGATTGGACCATAAAACGAAATTCATTCGCATTATCGCCATGAGGTGAAACTCCGGAGTCAGTGCCAAAAGCAATTTTGACTCCTTCTTTATATGCCATGGAAACAGTATTTTTTATTACTGGGCCAATAGCCAAAGCTTTCGGTCGAATAATGTCAGGAAAATATCCAGGATCTTGGGCTTTTATATAAACAAATTCTCCTGCACTAATTGTAGGTACGTAGTAAGTGCCATGCTTCACCATAAGTTGAGCTGTTTCCTTATCCATTAATGTACCATGCTCTATTGTTCTAACTCCAGCCCGAATAGCACGTTGCATTCCTTCTATACCATGTGCATGAGCGGCAACATACATATCATAGTCTTTTGCAGTATCAACAATTACACGAATTTCTTCTTCAGTGAATTGAGGGTTTTGACTGTTTTTTGCAACAGATAAGACACCACCGGTTGCTGTGATTTTCACTAAATCTGATCCATCTTTATAGCGTTGTCGCACAGCCTTTCTAGCGTCATCTATGCCGTTAATCACACCATCATATGGGCCAGGATCTCTAGACAATTCTCTATTAAGTCCACTTGTAGGATCAGCGTGGCCACCTGTAGTAGCTATGCTTTTCCCAGCAGAAAATATTCTAGGACCTTTTATAAATCCTTTTTTTATTGCATCACGCGTTGAAAGTATTACTTCTCCCCCAACATCTCTAACCGTAGTAAATCCAGCCAATAGAGTTTTTTCAACCCATGGTATAGCTCTATATGCCACATCTTCTGGATTTATATAAAATTTTTCGCCATAGGATTTAGGATTAGATTCATTGGAAAGATGAACATGTAAATCAATCCAACCAGGCATTACAGTGGAATTTTTTAGATCAATGACAGTATCTGTTTTACGACCTTTTTTATACCCTTTGAGAATATCTATTATTTGATCAGCTTCAATTATAATAGATTGTTTTGACAATGTTTTTTTTGATGACCCATCCAATAATAAACCAGCATGAATTATAGTTTGCTGAGCTAACAAAATATTAAAAACTAGCAAGACTATAAGGGAAATACTTTTAATAGATTTCATTTATTAACAACTAAAAGGTTTTATTCAAGTTTATCATTATCAGTAGCAGGAAGAAACCCTTGCAATTTGCGAACCATTTTCTGATGCTCCGGAAACATCGCTAGATTAACCCATTCATTTGGATCCTGATCATGGTCATAGAGTTCCTGTCCTCCATCATGGTACTGAATATAGCGCCATCGTTCCGTTTTGATAGCATGGTTATTAGGTCCATAGGTCATCACTACAGGGGTGTCCCATTTCCGCTGTGGATTTTCCAAAAGGGGTGCTAAGCTTTGACCGTCTAATATTTTAAGTTTCGGCAAGTCACAAAGATCAATAAGCGTTGGATAGATATCGATCAAACTAACTGGTCTTTGACATAGTTGATCTTTCTCTATTGCATTGGGTCCAGAAAAAATAAGGGGCGTTCGCGTTGAAACCTCCCATAAGGCATGTTTTCGCCAATGTTCCTTTTCGCCCAAGTGCCATCCGTGATCTCCCCACAAGACAATTATGGTGTTGTCTACATAGCTACTTTGTTCTAGTGCATCTAAGACCAATCCTATTTGAGCATCTACAAAGCTAATTGTAGCGAGATAGGCCTGAATAGCCTTACGCCATTGATTATTGGAAATAATATTTTGATGATCTCCACCCTGATTAGCAAAGTTTCTTTCCCCTGAAGGGTCATAGACTTCCATTGAAAGTTTTTTCCCAAAGAAAGGAATATCATCTAAGTCTCCTTTAATTATTGGGGGTAATTTGATAGTTTCAAGAGGATAAAGATCAAAATATTTACGTGGAACAAACCAAGGCAAATGAGGTTTTATGAATCCACATGCAAGGAAGAATGGGCTTTTATTAGGCTTCTCCAACTGAGAAACTACCCAACTGGCAACTTTTCCATCAAAAAGATCGTCATCACTACAATCAAGAGGTCCCCAGCGCACCCAAGCTGACTTAGGCAAGCTTGGATCTCGCTTAATTTTCATTTTTTTTGCCTTTGGTACAAAATAGTCATCCCAGGAATAAGGATCACCATCTCCTATTTCATGGAAAATCTTTCCACTGCCTTGTACAAAGTAACCAGAAGAACGGAAGTGTTGCATCAAAGTGACAGAATTGGGAAGCTTGTCACGAAGCTTCTCTCCATTACCATAAACACCTGATTGCGATGGAGAAATGCCTGTTATTAGACTAACGCGGGAAGGATTACACAAAGGAGCCGGACTATAAGCTCGTGTAAAGGAAATGCCGCGTTTTGCCAATCGATCGATGTTGGGTGTTTTTGCCTGGGAACGGCCTCCCAAATGTCCAACCCAGTCACGTAAATCGTCAACAGCAATGAAGAGTACGTTTGGCCTACCTGACCTCAATAAACTTGAATTTTTTTGTCCTTGAATTTGAACAATAAAAAATCCTAACGTAATCACTTTAACAAAATTTGTTATAAAGCCTTTCATTCTTTGCAAACACAATATTTATTCATTTAATCATCTCTGAAGCCAAAAAAAGTATGTGGGAAGGTATAAAGGTGAGAACGCCAAGGGAGGGCGACATACCCCCCTGTTGACATAGTTTTTAGGGCGTGTTGACCTAATTATGTAGTATCTTGCTTTGCCTTGCTCCATTCCTCATAATAAGGCTTGCCCGTTTTCAAGTCAAGGGAAAAGAAAAAGCCCCTCTATAGTCACGAGACAAAATGACTGTTTAAGAAGGGCTTTTAATGGCTGGTTTCCGCTGTACGCC
>MDTE01178976.1_pt1 | contig 14921 bp, 23 predicted proteins | sample 811231 | NCBI WGS metagenome assembly MDTE01 (sample SAMN05326651, study PRJNA326480) | marine metagenome | isolation source: seawater | place: Indian Ocean: Red Sea | collected 2010 | reverse complement strand
TAATCCCATTTCTATTGACGAATACTGCTTTACAGGTGCTGTCATGAGCATATCAGTTCTGCCAGATGTATAAAATGGCGGCTCAGAGTAGGTTCTGTTGCCCTTTAGTCCCTCAAACTCAAATGGTGTTTTGATTACTATCCCGTTGATGCCCTTAGGTGACGCATTAGGATACTTCTCTGATAGATCTTCGACAGGTTCTGCTAGGTACAGGTTGACTAAAATGTAATTCTGTGAAGCGACTCTGAGTCCGTGGGCGTCAGGGTGCTCTCTAAGATACAACTTAGCAGCAGATCGAGTTCTAGGAACCCATCTGTGCCTAAGCCGACCAGCTGATATAGTCAGTTTGAGGGCGCCTGACTCATCAAAGTCCTCGGGTCTTGCATACCAGAAGAAGGACTCTGCCATACCCCTCCCTATCCCTTGATTCGGATTATCACCTTATCTGTCAGGAGATACTGTGGCTGCTTGACACGACCAGTGATTCTGTCCACTTCGCCCACATCGGGGACAGAAACTAGTGCCTGAGTAAGTGGTCCTAGCTCAAATACCTTACCTGCAGGTACATTTACCTTGTCTATGGTAGTTCCTCTTCCCTCTCTGTCTATAGAAGCCATGGTGACTCGGCCATATTTAGTCTTCATAGGGAATGCTGCTGATGTTGAGTTGCCGACAAAGTGTCTAACAATCTCTAGTTGGATGTTCTTTGCAGCGTATATTTTACCATGCTGTGCATAAGCAAGTTCTAGATCGTGTGACATTATTGCAGATGAATATGCTTCGTAGTTAGAAGGCAGATCAATGCAGATGGTATCTCCAGATACTGTCACTTGGTTAAAGTGGGTAGGATCTAGTGTGACAGGGAATGTCGAATCTCTCTTGTAGCCTATATTGAACATGGCCAATGGCACAACTCCATCATAAGTGCCTGCACAGACCATAGCATTGATGCTAGGAAGGCCTCTTCCATCGAATGGATGTGCAAACTCGGCTCCAGAGGTATTTCTGAAGTATGGATGTACTTTCTTTTGCTGATATGCTCTATTATGAACATACTTTGATGCACCTAAAGCGCCAACTGCGTTAGCAACGGCCTCTTTACGAACAGCTCTCGATCTGGCTCTCTTGGCGAAGTCCATGTCACTCCGACGATGAACTCTATGATAAGACTACCCCTGAGCACAAGAATAGGCGACACTGTCAGCGATCTCATTATACTGATTCCCATTGTGTCCTCTTACCCATTGAAACTCGACTTTGGTAAGTTTCTCAACTAACTCATCTATCTCCTCTAATATATCATTAATCCTATCTATATCAGATGTACTATTACCTATAACTAGATCAACAGCTGATTGACAGTCAGAGCATATACGAAGATGTCTTGGATTGCTATCCAGTGATATGATTTCGCATAAAGCTAACTTGATAGCATATAGTTCCGCCATAATAGGAGAAGTCTCTTCTCCCATGTAGTATCCTATGACTCCGATAAGAAAATGCTCTCCATGTGGAGGCATATTTACCATAACAACTGATGCCCCACTATGCCCTTCTCTTGTGGATCCATCTGTATAGCAATTTATCACAGAACCACTCTTCGGTAGTATTCGTATCCCTCCCCTGCTACCTTAGAGTTCCTTGAAATCTTAATTATGTCGCCGACTTTGATGCTGATACCGCGTTCTCCCATATCAATTAGGACTGCATCGCTGATCTTGATCAATGGAAGTTCTTCTATATCGATGTTTAGAGCCTTTAGCTCTCGTTTTGCTTGAGCCATGGAAAGTTTCTCGTGATAAGGAAGCCACTTCCACCGCATGAAACTCCCACACTATCTCTATTGAAAAGACTACTCCCAGTCTCCCCAGTCGTCTTCTTCATCATCGGACTCTTCAAAGTCCTCATCAGAGCCTTCTTCCTCATCATCAGAGTTAAGTGAGGAAAGGACATCAGAGAAGTCGTCCTCATCTTCTTCCTTATCTTCTTCATCTTCTTTCTCTTCGGTTTCTTCAGGCTCTTCTTCAGGCTCTGCTTCGGGTTCCTCATCAGGGGTGTCTTCTTCGGGTGGTTCAGCCTCTTCCTCATCAGAATCATCATCATCCCAGTCCTCATCTTCCTCATCCATAGAGTCCCAATCCTCGTCCTCCCATGAGTCGTCCCATTCATCTTGGTTTTCTAGACTGAGTTTAGGTCGAGCCTTTGCTTTGCTCTTCTTTGACTTGCCTTCACCATCGTCTCCATCGGTTGGGACTAACTCTCCTAACTCAACGAGGTTTAGTTTGTCGTTCTTTTTGAGATCCAGTGCAGACAAGAAGCTATCTAGCTTGTTTTCTGCAGATTCTTCGTGCATGGCATCAATCGCAAGGGTCAGTGTGACTTCAAAGCTCTTCATGAACCCTAAGAACTTCTTCCGATACTTGAAGGATACTGTAGTTATGACCGTAATTAGGGGTGTCTTATAACTCAAGCTTTATATGTCTTATAGGTTTGGACGGTTTATGGGAGAGAAGAGTTATGAAACCTACTTCACAACCATTCAGGTTAGGAAGAAGGATTTCGATAGACTAAATGCTATTTGCCTTAAAGGTGAATCAAAGTGGAAAGTAGTTAAGCGTCTCATTGATGCTTACGAAGTGGCTAATATGAAGAAGAAGGTGAAGCAATGAAATGTACACACTGTGATATGACCTTCACTAACGAAGCAGCCAGAGATCTGCATATGAAGGTATTACACCCTGATGTTAAGGTTGTTAAGAGCATTCCTATTGGAAGAAAGTTCGAGCGGATCGTTGCTAAGATCGAAAAGTGCTTCTATGCATACCAAAAGCAAGATGTTCACCATCTATCGTTTGCACAGATTAAAGATTGGATTAACTCAAACAGTGCAAATGGCCTTAGTTCGCCTAGATTGGCTAATTTCCTTAGAAGAAGGCCTCAATTCAAGATGGTTAGGAAGTTCCGTAAAATAGGAACTAATGTCACCGAATCATACTGGTCATTAAGCGATAATGACATCATTTCCGATGTAGGAACTGCCTCTGGCTGGATAGAAGTCGATATAGACGAATGACCGATACCGGTATCGTGACAGACGATATAGTAATGGAGAGGGGATGGCTTACGCTATCCATGGACCAACCTCTCTGACTTAACCAACAGGTCCAGAATAAATAAGAGCACTGTGTGAAAGCTTTGCTCATAGAGAGAGATAACGCTGAGCGTAGGCGTTGGATGAAAACTGAGACTTAGAGGCTTGGAGGAGCTTTGTGGTCGCTAAACGGTGAAGATATGGTTGTGGGAAGCCTATTGGATCTTGAAGTGGCCAGTTTCTTTTGGATTTCGATTACCGCGCAGGTGGACATAATCGGGGTTAATAGCGGTGTGATACCGTACGGCAGTGATGAAACCCGCAAGCTGCCTCTCTCACCTAGACAGAGAGTCACTATACCGGTATCGTTAGACACGGTATAGAAATGGAAGGGGTCATTAGCTTAGTCAGGTAGAGCGACGGGCTCTTAACCCGTAGGCCGCAGGTTCGAACCCTGCATGACCCGCCTTCCTTAGGAGGTAAAGCACCAGAGGGATTGACGGTGCAATATATTGAATACTGCCTTGTGCAGAAAAAAAACACCCTGCATTATGCAGGTATAAAGGGGCTGTTAACAGCCCACTAGATAGACAGAAAAAGGGAATCCGCTAAGGACACCCCGTACCAACCTATCATTAGAATGATATGGCATCATTAGATGCCGCACCCCTTGAGGGTGCAACTCTCATGGACCGCTATGCTTGCATGGCGTTTATTCGGGTCTATACCCGGTTCATGAGAACTCAAACAAATAGGGCACTTATGTGTCCTATTTTCCAAAACAAAAAACTCTATCATGCGATGAGCAGAAGAGATACTATAAGGCCGTGAGTGGCAAATATACACTAGTACGCGTGCACGCTATGGAAACATAGGGTGGAACCACGGTAAGTAATTGTATGTCAATCCGTCTTGAACGGTGGTACAGAAACTCGAGTATTATAACATACAGCGCTGCAGCAATATAACAACCTTAACGCTTCGAGGCGAAGGATGTGCTGGGCGAGGAACCTCGGGTGGTCAGATAGTATTATTGAAACTGCACATAGTTTGCTAAATTGAAATGGAAACATAGGTAAATAATTTGTTTTAGATGCCAACATACAATGTGATCTGAGAGGATAACTTGCGGGTATTGGAGAGTGCAGAACACTCTCCCCAACGCCCGTACTCTGTGATGATCCAGATCTAGAAGTTCGCAACTTCTAGAAGGGACTCATTGTATGTCTGCGAGTATGAGGACCATCCTGCATGAGATCAGGATACCTACGCCGGAGAGGCGACCATACTAACTATCTCAGGCGATACTATTAGCCGCAGTCGATCAACTGCACGCTATCGTATCATGGAAGGGAGGGATGTAAAAGAACGATCTAGTTAACGAACTAGATCATAGGAGGAGACAAAATTGAAAGAACAATTTATGAAACTTTTTGCGAAACCGAAGCCGACTGTGATCAAAAGAAAGATGAAGAGCCCAGCGATCCTAGCGATCAATGGACACGAAGTCATTGCAGTCATCAAGGACGACAAAGATGACATTACACATGTTGTCGGACTGAAGAACCAAACTGACAAACCTGCATGTGCATGTGAGGCCATAACAATGGCTAGAGCAGCTAAGACAGGTGCGACTGAGTTCAAGATGGACGGAACTGATGACAAAGCGATCGAAGCGATTCTAAAGGCTTATGAAGCTAACGATGAATACGAGATCATTAAAGGCAAAGGTCAAGACACCGAGCTAGTAATCAACCTTGATTGCTGCCCAGAGTTCTTCGCAAAGGATGCGGCTTCGAGCCGCCCATGAGATCAGAATACTCAACTGATACTCAGCGCCATTCCCACAGAGGCGCACATCACCGAAAAAGAATAAGGCTATGATGGTTGCCTTTTAGAAGGGTAGTGATTCGAGAGAAACCGCTGTTGTGTAGCAACAACAGCTTATGGTGGATCTTGGATCCGTGGATCCTTGAGACGAGAGAAACTGCTGCTGTTTGACACCAGCAGCTTAAGGTGGATCTCGTATTCATGGAATGAGGAGGGCATTACAGATAACACTGTAGTGCCCTCTTTTTTCATAGAAAGATTATGTTAATGGAAACACTGATTTTGATTGTAGCTATGCTACTAGTTTTGAAGAATGTAAATTGGGCAAGATCATCAGCAGTCGGTCATAGCGACCGTGCACTGGTGATCGCCTGTGAAGATGAGCTATCAATGCTCACTGATAGACAGCGAAAGTACATCGAGAATGATCTAGGGTTTCATATCCGGGTCTGCGGTGTAGGCAAGGTAAATGCTGCGCTTTGTGCCATGTGGCTACGAATGTGCGGTATTGGGACCATTGTAAATGTGGGGACTGCCGGTTCTCACATATATGGAAAGGGAACACTTTTGATCCCCAACCAAGCTGCACAGCGGGATATGGATGCGACTGACATTATGCGTCAGTTTATTCCAGATTACCCAAAGCATAGAACTCCGTTTGAGGAGTCTATCTTCAAAAAGCTCGACCTAACTCACTGGGTAATACCAGATGATGTGAGGGTCGTCGTGGGTTCCGATGAGAACCCTGTCACCTGCTGGACAGGTGATAATACCCATGCTTATACAGAAAAGAGCGACATCATGGATGGCGCTGTTATTGAGATGGAAGGCTATTCATTTGCCAAACTACCGATTAACGAACATCGAAAGGGAACTTTTCAACAGAAGACCCTTTTGATTAAATGGATCTCCGATGGTGGAGATGAAAATGTCGGTGAAGAATGGGCAGAGAATGCAGACGGAATCCCATGGGATGATGTCATTTCTATACTTGATGCTAACTATAACTGAATAGCATGACATAACTAAGACCACTGCTCCCGAAGCAGTGCGAGTGCAAAGGGTAGTGCGGGTCTCGGCCCGCATCTAGATTAGAGATATCATGTCAAAGATAACAAGTTCGTCGGGAGTTGAAGGACACCTGATGACATCCGGGGATAACCCACACTGAACTGCTGAAGCGTAGGATGGACCGTGCCTTAGGGCAATCGTGAGTAAGCGATAGGACAGTGTAAAAGATGGTGCGGACACTTGTGGAGACAGAAAAATCGGAGGAGAGTATGGATGGCTGCATGGCCACACTCAAGGAGGAATATAGGAAGATATTATGGAATACATAACATTGATTGGAAAAATTGGACTGATACTGACTTTGATTGCTGGAACTGTTCTTATGAACAGGGAACAGAAGTTGAGCATGATCCTGCCTGTTGGCAAGGATCAATTGGCAGAAGATGACGAGATCTTGAAGGCGCTGAATGACGCAGCAAAGACGCTGCAGATTACGAAGGAAAGCGTTAATGGACTCAAGTGGAACTTGGAGTGGACTAAGGTTCACCAGAACACGCCCCACCACATGGAGGGGTGGTTGTACAACCACATCATCCTGATGCTGTATGCTCTGCAATACTTCTGGGACACAATCACAGAGGAAGAATACAGTCTGTTGGAAGAAGCAATCTTCTGGAGCGATCTTGGTAAGTATCATACTACCAAGGAAAGCCCAAAGAAGGTATGGGAAGAAGGCGAGTTTGCAGGGGAACCTGTTAGCACCGCCTTTGGCCATGACAAGAAGTCTGCACAACTGTATGAAGAAGCAGGAGGGTCTGACCCTGCTGTACACTTTATCGTTGCAGAACACATGAAAGCTCATAAGCTCTCAGAAATGGATGAAGAAGGTAAAACTGAAGTGCCAGAGTTCCTTATGCCACAGGTCGCTGACCTTGACGCATGGGAATGGCCAGACTGGAACGACCTTGACATTCCACACGGTGAGAGCTTTGGTAAGAAGCTATACGCTTGGGTAAAACTAGGCAACTGTGAACTGCTGCGAATCAAGCAGGAATGTGACAGCAACGGAAGGATCCCTCAGGATCCAGAAGTTAGCTTGTAGGCGCTATCCCAAAGCAACTACCAAACCCAGCTCACTGAGCTGTACACCGCGAAGGTAGCACCAAGGTGCTGCTGGAGCTTACCGAAGAATCCGGGGGCTATGATGGTCGCTCCCTATTAGATGAGCAATAATAATGACTCTGGAATGAACGATGAAATGAAGAAGAAGATTGAGGAGGTAATCTCGCATCTAGTTGATGTTTATGAAGCTAGAGAAGAAGATATGCCATCCTATGGTTTGATGCTACCACATGAGGCTGAAATATCCTTTTTACATAGTGGCATTAGGCAAGCATTGGCTATGTTGAAGGCCATATGAACTAACATCGTTCCGTAAGCCCATACGATAGAGGGCACAACTAGTTCTATCCTCGATGATCGGGGACACTAGTTTAGATGAGTTTCCCAAAGGAATGCAGATTCTGCGGTATGACCCGAATGAATGCTGGTGATAGACCATGCGTCAGGAAGGATAAGACCAAGGTGTCTGTCAAGGAAAAGATCGACATCGAAGAGAACTGCCCAGCAGTTGTCATGATGTATGCTTGAACCCCAAGCAATTTAGAAGGAGGTAAAAAAGACATGGAAATTGTTGAATTGAACAACGGACTGAGAGTAGTGAACGCCGCAAGCGGACATCCATACAACATGGAAGATGGCACAGTAGTGCCCCCAAGCGGTTTCACCTTGAATGCAACTAGGGCAGAAACCCCTGTTGAAGACAGTGCTATCCCTGAAGGGATCTCTGCTGTTAAGACAGAAATGCTGCCTGAAGATGCTGGTTTGGAGTTCATCAAGACTGTTCCTGAGGGAGTGCTTGTGATCGGTTCGATCGCAGCTGCACAGGCCTATGGTAAGCCAGTGATCGCTTTGATGGCGAATGCGGCTACTTCGGCTCGTGGCACACCCCCAGCAGACAAGAAGATGGACACCACCAAAATCATCGCATTCTGGTGAGGACTATTCCCACAAGTCCACCTTACCCAGCTCACTGAGCTGTACACCGCGAACGGAAGCGCCAAGGCGTTCCTAGTAGCCTATCACCGAAGAAGAACCGGGGACTATGATGGTTTGTCCCCCTGCTTGCAGGTTCCGGCCTGTAAGCAAAATTAGAGGGAGAAGGAAAGAGGGGCGTCACAGGAAACTGTGGTGCCCCTTTCTTTTTTTCATTAGATGGCGAAGAGAGTTTATTCAAGTCAGGAAGTGAGTCCCGAAGATGTGACAGGCGATTTGGTCGCCCGAGTCAAAGCATACCAGTGCAGAGGTGCAGCAGTCGGCTGCTATCTCGCACATTGTAGCAACGACAATAGAACCACATATGGGAAACCTCACTTTAGCAGTCGTGATCAGTTCACTGTACATGCGTACAGATTGAACTTTGATGGTGATTCGGAACTGATCTCTGTCACCGCTCTGGGCAAGTGTTCACACGCAAGCCTAGTTCCCGGTATGAGAGATAATCCGTATGAAGAGACTGCATCAAAGGACATAGCGTCAACAATTGACATTATTCTGGCACAGGGAGCGTTGATCAACCGCATCGTCGGTAGGATCCACCCTAAAGTCAGAAGAGTCTTGACGCTCGCAAGAGAAGGAAGGTTCTTGAGTGCTATTGCTAAGTTCAGCCAAACCCGCAAGTATTTGCGATCAGGCTGGTACAGTGATGGTGACAGAATCATGAATGCGATCATCGAGTTAATCCAAGGAGTAGCTGAACAGGGTATCTTCGACCAAGAAGAAGCAGATGTGTTAATCGCAATTGCTGAAAAGGTCAAAGAGGGTGCCAGACTGCGATCTGCTGGACCAAATGCGATCAAGCGATTTTTGAACGAGCACGACATTTGATATGCGTGTCCGATTTAGTATGAGAAGGAATTGTAGCATAGTATGGTTAATGCGCTCGGCTCATAACCAAGTGATCCTCGGTTCAAATCCGAGCAATTCCACTTTAAGGCATACATAGATGGGAAGAAAATCCTATACGGTAATACGCTATAGGTGCGCTGAATGCGATAAAGAGTTCGATGAACGACCAGATGCTATTGCTTGTTATGACAAGCACTGGGAACGAACTAAGATGATACAGCGCTCTATGGAATGTAAGATGTTTCTCATTGGTTAGAAGCATCTAATTTAGATAATTATGTTGAGAATTAATGGAAAGATATGTGTGATTTTAAGAGCCCCTAGCGGCGTTGGTAAGTCAAGATATGCTAAGGAAAACTATCCTGAGGCTACTGTCTGTTCTGCAGATCTCTTCTTTGAAGAGAGAGCAGACTTGAATGGTACAACCTATGAGGACGAGTTCAAACCTTGGCTTTTGTCAATGGCTCACCAGCACTGTTTTGGCAATTTCATTCACGCCTTGAAAATCATGAATGACGATGTTATACTAGTCGACAACACGAACACCATGAAGTGGGAATACGAGAACTATGTTCTCCTCGCTGAACTGGAAGGATACAAAGTCGAAGTAATCACTGTACCGTTTGATCCAGAAATGGCCGAGGTTTATCATGAGCGTAATACTCATGGTGTACCGCTTGAGGTTATCAAGGATCAGATGGCACGATTTGAACATTGACGGTAATAGCGACTATTAGGAGTCCCACATCCTAGACGCTGAACTGTATTATTGAGAGAGCAAGACCTCTTCGGGGGCAATTAGATGAGTCAGAACATTGAGAAGATGAGTCATGCGGAACTGATCGCACACTATAAGACAGTGAGCGATTTGGAAAGTAAAGCAAGGAAGGCCAAGGCTGACACCAAAGAGGAGATCATGAAAAGGATCGCCAACAACGGTGGAGCTTTGATCACTCAGCACTATACTGCGACCGTGACTACATACCCAAGAACGACGACAGCGCCTATTGAGGACATCAAGGCAGATCTCGGTGAGGAGTTCGTAAAGGACAACTTAGCGGTTTTGACAAAGACCTCAGAGAGCAGTCGACTCAAGATCAAGCAAAATGCCTGATCATTTAGAACGAGAGTATAACTTATAGTTCAAGAGAATAAGCAACAGACGGGCGATTAGTGTAGTCTGGATATCACTTTGGCCTTCTAAGCCGATAACACGGGTTCGAATCCTGTATCGCCCGCTTATTCTCATAGATGGAAGAAAGAATATTTCTGAAGCGAATGAATTACTGGATTGAAGAGGATGATGAAGGAGATGGGGAGTATAGATCCCTATACTTTCATCCCGAAGCAATCAAGGAGATGCACGATGCGTTAGATATCGAAGAATCGAGCCATGAAGGTGCCTATGCAGGCAAGCAAGGCTCTGGACAGGTAAATGACTATCATTTACTCGATATATGCCCTGATGGTACACGAAAGTTTGCCGGTGTGGGTATTACTACCGAAGCGGTTCCTATTGATTGGAAGCTAGTAAATATCATTAGAAAACTGAACGATGAAGGGGTCGAAACATACGGATGCGATCAAGGAGGTATAGTGCCTTCTGGTAAAGTATGGGAGTTCGACAAGTGGAACTATGATGAAGAAGTGGGTGAAATCGTGAAGACTGAAGTCAAGCTACACGCTGGCGAGGTTTCTAACGGTTGGATCACTTTCAACATGGATCACGAAGATATCATCATTCGTCTGTTTAGTGATATGGGATTAAAGCCCGCAAGCTGAACAGCTTAGATGAGTAATAACAACAACTCTGGAAAGAACGAAACACGGAAAGAAAAGCACACCCCCATATTCGACTATGAAGATTTAGACTTTGTAGTATCACACAACGGGGATTTGGTGGCTGAGTATTACCACTATAGCATAAAAATAGCTGTGGATTATCCGAAAATTGGCTGGCACGAAGTCGTAGTATTCTATAACTGCCCGAATACCGACGATGCATATGTTAGATTTAATGAAGTCTTCATGCCTGAAAGAGGCGACTGCCATGAAATAATTTACAAGTTAGAAAAGGCGATAGTTTTAGACATGCTAAGCGACAAAGAAAAGGATAAAGGCTTTCATGGTCGCACTGGAGTATGAACTGAAATCGTTCCGTAAGCCCATACGATAGAGGGCACAACTAGTCCTATCTTCGATAACCGGGGATACCTAGTTTAGATGGTAAAGAAAGGCATTGACTGGACTTTGAATACACTTGAAATCGATGAACTGGTATATACTGCTATATGCGGTATCTTATGCTGGGGAGTCTATATGATATTCCAAGTGACAACCAATTCGGATATTAATCCGATAACAGATGCATTGAGTCTTATGTGCGCTATATACCTACTTGGCTTGTTTATTGCCGAGAGTAAGAAGCACTCTGAACTTGAAACTCTGAAGCATATGGCTTATGCCCTATATGAAGAAGAATAGATGCATCTATACCTTAGATAGAGATAATACTATATGATTAGTATATCCTGTTATAGATGATGGAAGACATATACTGCCTTATCGCTAAGATTGAGCGAGATGGCGTAATGGAACAAACAGCTATCGAAATTGATACACGCAACATGGATGAGATCAACTGGCGACTAGGGAGTCCCGGTTGGTTAATCGCTGTGAAGGACGGTAAAGAATACCATGTTGCAGAAGAGGACTCTGAGTGGTTCTTTGCGCAACTATTAGCGTAATCAATTAAGAGGCATTTAGATGGATTGGTTAGGAACACTGCTATTCAAAGAAGAAGGTCCAAAGTTGATCTTCGATCTTGAAGCAGGCGACTATGTCGTCGACGAAAGAAACGGAACTCCTGCATGGGAACTCTGGGTCTATGTCGAGGCATGATCGCCTAACATCTTAGATACACATGGGTGAAACAAATGAATGAACCAAGAAAAGAAAAAGAACAACAAAGCGAAGATGCAACAGAATTGACTGAGCAAGATATTTCAGCCCGACGGCTTAACAGGAAACTCAGCATGGGCTGGATGAGAGCTATTTTCCCCGGAGTGGGAAAAACCGCTTTAACTCAAAAATTGATACGAGATATCGATGAAGAGGAAGACAAAAGGAGAGAAAAAAAGAGAAGATTTTACGAGAAGAGAGCCGAATGGGTCAACTCCAACAGGCGTTGATGAGGCTTGAACCTAAGTTGCACATAATGTTCGAATTAAAGGCAACCATGAATGTTGACGACGCGCCGAGCGTATCTCGGCAAACTTGCATAAGGAGGTGAAAATATGCATTTAGAGGAGTACTATGGAAAGAACTACCGCAATTGGAATGATGGCAGCGATCATATTCGCTGGAAGAGAGAACCTAAAGCCCGGTGAGGCAGCGCATTTTGCTGCCCAACTTATGGACAGCGTCGAAGCTCGTGCAGCTAGAAACGCTCCTAACTGGGTTGCTGCAGCCGCAGCAGTTCTCACTGATGGAAACAAGGAAGAGGAGACCACTCCTGAGCCTGCTTCTGAAGAGCCATCGGCTGAAAAGACCGATGTTTCCGAAGAGGAATGATTCCATCATTCTATTTAGTAAGACACCGGTATATTGGACGCGAAGCCCGATACCGGTATGTTTTGAAACGATATAGTAATGGAGAGGGGGATAGTATCTGCTCGACCTGACATACAAGTTTCTCAGCCTGTATGCATGGTTCTGAACGAGCAGCAAAGACCCCTTTCCTCTAGGAGAGAATGTTATGACGAACAAACAACAGCACTAATATGCTTGATAAAATGGCGATGGGAGATCATCAGCCTCCTACGCTGTTGATTCTGCAAAAGACTGAATGGATGCAGATATTGTTCATAATGTCATGATGTGTTGATCTTGAAATGGGCTACGAGACCATTTGATATAATCAAGATCCTCTCCACTAGATAGCGGACATAAAAACCGGATTTATCCGGTGCTATTGGAAGTCCCCTTCGGGGAGGCTAGGCTTTCTGGGTGACAGAATGAGTATGGTAATGACAAGTGCCAGAAAAATGTGCAACCAACCCCATGTCAAGGGGAATCTGGACTACGACTGTAGGCCGGAATTGCTCGCAAAGAGCTACGGTTGGCGAATCCCTGTCGCGGGGATGCGATGGATCCTATGGTGACATAGACCCCCAGTCCCCAGAAAGCATAGATGAGTAGTCTTCGGACGAAAGTTGTCTTATGTGGAAGTTCCAATGACTTTAGCCGGTCGGAACAGAAACTAAAGGCGAGGTGGCGGAAAGCTCGTAAGAGCACTGTGACAGCACAGTATAGAATAGCGGAAGTCTATAACGCAAGCCGATTCTGTAGGCGCATAACTGTAGTGGTACTGCCACGCAGCGTCTCAGTCACAAGAACTACCCGAAAGGGTGGCGGAGTGAACATGACAAACTCCCATTTGGGAGGTAATCGGAGTTGAATCGTAAGGTATCTAGATTAACAGAATCAATCTAGCTAGTCCGGTTCTTGGGTGCCAAAATGGTAGTGGAGGGAAACCTCTGCGGGATCACCTGATGCACCCCCTCACCTCGCATAGATAGAACGGTCTTATGGCCGATTTGTCCGGATTGTTCTGGAACTTCGGTTTCAGTTCAGGACGCTTTATGGGTCTTGTACCCCATCTGAAAGTCGCTTGCGATTGACAGATGTCTTTACAGAGTATTGAGGAAATTGAAGAGGGCAGCTGTAATTTATTTACGGTTGCCCTTTTCTTTTTTTCCAGATGGACAATGACAACTTTGTCGGCTCCGTCGATCGTGGTTAGCCCCCTCACGGGGGTTGAAGGAGATAGCCGCGACTCGATGTGTAAGTCGGCAGGCCCATCGAGGGTGATTCACGCTCGCTTTTGCGAGTCTTACAAGATCTCAGCCTTGTAGCTGAGCGTAATGACAGTGGATCGAGTGGCCTTCAGCTACTGAAATCAATGAAGGCCGGAGCGCAATATAGCGCACTAGTATTAGTAAGACACCGGTACATTGGAGGCGAAGCCCGATACCGGAAGCTCTGCTTTGCAGGTGTCTAGTGCGAGCGGGCGTAGGTGCCGGGGGAAACCCCAAGGCAGCAAAACCCGTTTCCCACAAAAAAGCGCATACGGTTAGGTCGAAAGACCTTTCACCGTTATAGTACAGAGTAGAACACAACCTTACCGCACCTATAATGGGGCGATAACAGGGGATCGCACAGAAAACTAGACTTCGCAAGTCTGTTGGAAGTGACCCACTACAGGTGTGACGCTTACGGGTGTCAAGGGCTGCCTGTACATTAGATGGCAAGAGATGTAAGCATGTCTGAAACAATCAGACAATTACAAGAAATACATAACCATGAGCCAGTCCGTTTTATTGGAGGACTGACTTTGAATATCGATTCTAACAAGAAGGACGATTAGATATATTGGTATTTAGGAGGGTAAAACTTTGACAAAAAAGAAGAAAGGAAAAAGAAACAGCAACAGGGGCCGACGCAATTACTCAGGTAAGAGTGGCGGTGCCAGAAGAGGAAAGCCAGCACCCAAGACAACGGGTAAGGACTTGGTGAGAGGACTACAACATGTCCTTGAGAAGGAAGGTATCGTGAAGAACATCAACACTTTCAGTGACTTGGTGATACACGACCACACCACTCACAGAATCATCACGGATCCTGCTAAGTCAGCCAAGCATTTCAATGCAAGTGGCAAGCCGATCAAACTCGAGGTCTATGTACCAAAGAGATCATTGGCTGGATGCAACGAGGCAAGACTCATGCTCAGAACAATGAGCGAATCCCTGACAGCTGACATGATCGTGGATATGTTCTGTAAGAACAACCACTGGATTATCAACCCACAAGAGACAGTCGATACACTAATCGGCTTGATGCAAGACGAGATCATCAACAGAGATATCGTCGATCGCATCCTCAACTACGAACACCCAGTGTGGTCCCAGCTAGAATGGGAGGAGGACACCGCACTTGAGGCCGATTTCGTGAATGCATGGAT
>MDTE01117337.1_pt1 | contig 14927 bp, 7 predicted proteins | sample 811231 | NCBI WGS metagenome assembly MDTE01 (sample SAMN05326651, study PRJNA326480) | marine metagenome | isolation source: seawater | place: Indian Ocean: Red Sea | collected 2010 | reverse complement strand
GTCGAACAAGAAGATCCGAGGCTCTCTCGCGATGGCCCGACCCATGGCCACTCGCTGTCGCTGGCCACCGGACAGCTCGCCAGGCTTCCGGTTCAGAAGGTCTTGCAGGCCCAGGGCCTCGGCCACCGCGCGGACACGCACCTCGATCTCTTCGGCAGGAACTTTACGCAGCGTCAGTCCAAAGGCGACATTCTCGAAGACGGTCATGTGGGGATAGAGAGCGTAGGACTGGAAGACCATGCCGATGTCGCGGTCTTTTGGGGACACCTCGTTGACCCGCTGGCCGTCGATCCGAAGCTCGCCCTCGGTGATGTCCTCGAGACCAGCGATCATCCGCAGGGTCGTACTCTTGCCGCAGCCCGAGGGGCCCACGAGCACCAGGAACTCACCGTCGTCAACGGTCAGCGAGACCTGTCGGACGACTTGGACGTCGCCGTAGCTCTTGCAGAGGTTTACCAGCTCGACCTGGGCCACTCAGGAACTCCAGGTGGCGTTCACGACCAACGCTTCGTTGTCGTCGTCCACGTACAGGTAGCGATTCGCTCGCTCCTCCCAGGTGGTGGAGCCGTCTGCGCGGCGGATCACCAGCTTGTACTCCCAGACCCGACCCGTCTCCAGCGAAGTGCCCCAGGAGGCGATGGTGCCTTGGTGTTGTAGCGGCCCAGCTCCAGAGTTGGGATCCCAGTCTCCCAGCTCCGCGCTGCCTCCCACGAGGAGCAGGGTGTCACCGGCGTTCAGGGGGGCGTCGCGAACATGAACCTCGACAGCGCGTTGCTCTGGCGGTGCATCGAGGACGCCGGGAGCCCACAGCCCCGACACGTCCAGCACCCGAATGTCCTGTGGGGCGATCTGTAGAGGCAGAGCCACACGGCGCCCCGAGAGCAGGTCGAGCGCTCGGGAGGGCTGCTTGCCGACTGCTCCGCTAGCTTGCGGTAGCTCGACGACTCGCTCAGTGTCCCCTTGATTGATGACCACCAGAACAGCGCCAGCATCCGCGACGCGCACATAGGCGAAGAGCTCATCGTCCAGAGCCAGGAGTCGCGTGCGTCCCTTGCTGAGCGCGGGGTGCTCTCGTCGAATGCGAGCGAGATCCGCGATGAGCTGCGCGGTGCTGGATGGGTCATCCCTCTCTGGAAACACCATGTCGCCGCGGTTCACGGGCTCGGCTTCACCTTCGAGGCCGACCTCCACCCCGTAGGTGAGGCAGGGGGTCCCCCGTGTCGTCAGCTGAAAGGCGAGGAGCCGCTGGACACGCTGCTCGTCACCCCCGCAGGCGCTCATCACCCGAGGTAGGTCGTGGTTGTCGGCAAAGGTGACGAGCCGTTGGGGGTGAGCGTATCGCCGGTCGGCGTCCAGCACGGCCGCCAGCTTGCCCGGGTGGGCATCGCGGCAGAACACGTCTACGAGGGCGTAGTGCATTGGAAAATCAAACAGGGCTCCGAAGGCACCTTCGTTCCAGACCTTGGACAAGACCGCTGGACTTCCATCGAACATTTCGCCCAACAACACGAAGTCCGCTCCGGCGGTTTCTCGGAGCGCAGCGTTGTAGCGACTCCAGAACTCCAGTGGGACGTGACGGACCGCATCCAGTCGAAAGCCATCGGGCCGTACCCGATCGATCCAGGAGCGACCGTTTGCCACGAGCCAGCTGTACACCTCGTCGTTCTCCTGGGCCAGGTCGGGGAGGCCGTGCACGTCGTGGCTCACAGCCTGGACGGGGTCGTCCCAGTCCACGATGTCGCCCAGGTCATGGAACCAGTGGGGTTTCTCGGCCACTAATGGGGCGTCGTAGGCCACGTGATTGGTCACCACGTCGAGCACCAACTTCATGCCGCGGCTGCGCAGCTGCTCAGAGAGCTCGACCAGGTCGGATTCAGTTCCGAAGCGCGGCTCGACGGCACCCGGATCTTCGACCCAGTAACCGTGGAAGGCGCCATGGCCGTCTACCTTCTCGGTACTCGTGTCGGTGATGGGGGAGAGCCAGACGGTCTGGACCCCGAGGCTCTGTAGGTAGTCGAGCCGGTCGATGACCCCGCGGATGTCTCCCCCGTGGAAGGCCTGCGGATCATCGAGGTCCGTGTCCTCGTCGTTGGCTTCCTCTCCGTTGTGAAAGCGGTCCACCAGGACGAAATACATGAGCCCGAGCCCTCCCTCGGTCGTGGCTCGGTCCGGGCTCGCCTGTCTGTTGGCTTCAGGCCGCGCTTCCAATGGTGCTTGCCCCGACGGCTCCTGGCCGAGGTCCTCCAACTCCCAGGGGGCCTCCGGGTCGCCGAGGGCCGTGTCGACGAGCCGGTCCAGCCGGCGGACGATGATGGCGCTCGCCGCTTGGAGCGCAGCGGGAGCCTGCTCGTGGGCGAACTGCAAGAACACCGGCACCTCGAAGGCGACATCGACGCTCAGATCCGCGGCTTCTGGCCGGCCGACCGTTGCCCTCACCGACACTGTCCAGCGATAGCGCCCCCCCATCTGGGAATAGAAGGTGGCCCGTGTCTCCACAAGGAGCAGCAGCTCGGCTGTGTCCGGTCGATCTCCGAGCCAGGCGAAGCGGTGACGACTCGCCCGACGGCGCGCGAAGTCCTCGCCGAAGGACTCTACGCCCACGAACTCGGGGACCAGGTTTCTCTCCTGGAGTTGAAGCCCGATGGCGTCCTGGAGTGCTTTCGGCACGGTCCCCACCGCCCGGTCTTCCTCCGCGTCAAAGACCAGCGCCGCTGCCACCGGTACGGACTGGGAGAGTCGCGCCGGGGGTCGCTTGTTGAGGCAGGCCGTCGTGGCCAGGATCCACACCAGGACCATGGGCAGTGTGATGAACATCTTCAGTGCCCAGGCCACGGACGGGCGCTGGCGGCACGGAGTGGGGCTGCCGGAGGGGTGGGTTGTGCTCATTAGAACCAGGCCTCCGCTTCCAGAGCAATGACGTGGTGCCAGTGGGTCTCCCACGAACCGAACAGGTTGAACTGGCTCAGGCTCTCCACGAAGCTGTTGCCAAAGGCGTGATTCTGAGTGGAGTACTGCACGCCATAGAGCAGCCGGAGCGACGGTCGGACGTAGAGCCCGGGGCCCAGGGGGTTGAGCACGACACCGGCCTTGCCTTGCCAGGTCCTCCGCTCATCGGCGTCGCCGAACTCCAGCCCGCGACTGTCTGCCTGGCCCGCGGCGGACTGGAAGATCGAGTCTCCGTGGTTACGAAACTGGTTGCCGTTGCGCGAGACCTCTCGGGCGACGCTGCTCTCCACAAGGAGGTGGACGGTGCGGCTCAGGTAGGCCTGCACCCGGAGCACAGTCGAGAGGTACCAGCGATCAAAGTCGGACGGTTGGATGTCATTGTCGCCGTCTCGGTGGTCTCCGAACAGCACTGACCAGGCGAGGTCGAGCCGGTCGGGGACCAGCTGCAGCTGCAGCTCGTTGCCCAGGACGAGTTCGTAGCGCTCGTCTGTGAACTTCGTCACGTACAGCTCGTAGTCCCGACCATCGACAGTCTCTGTGGTGCTGTTCTCGGGGTGCCGACGGGTGTAGCTGACGAACAGGCTGTTCCAGCGCAAGGGCCCCAGGTCTCCGAAGCCCAACGAGCCGATGGCCTTGCCCGACACAGAGGACACGGCCTCGGGTGCCGTGAAGAAGTCCTCCTGCCCTGGGTTGTCATCGAGGAATCGCTCTACGACTTCGCCCCGGAGCCAGTCCTCGTAGTTCATGCCTGGGGTCTCGTAGGGGGCGAAGCGGCTCCCTTGAACGGGAGGTTCGAACATGACCTGGCCGCCCACTGCTACCTCGAGGTGTCGTGGGGCACGCAGGCGCAGGTAGCCGCCGCCGGTCAGGATGGGGCTGTATTCGAGCCCGCGGATGTAGAAACCGGAGTCGCCGGCGCCTACCAGGATCTCCAGCGGTCCGAGCGAGCCGGAGCCCGAGAGGCCCAGTGTCTCGTAGAACAGTTGCGCAGGGCGCATGTCGTAGAGTCCGAGGTCGCCTAGCCAGGTGTCGAGGGTGCCCAGCTTCCAGGTCACCCCTGGAAGGCCCACATTGCCTGCCTGGACGTATGCCTGAGCCAGCCGGAATGCCCCCAGCCATCCGGAGGAGGGCTCGGCGTTGGCGATGGCGCCTCCTTCCAGCTTGAAGTGGACAGAGGTCCAGGGGTCGCGGCTTCCAGGGCTGGACTCCAGGAGTCTCAGCCTCAGCTCGAGGGCTGCCCAAGGGCCCTCGTTGAGCAATCGGCCGTAGAGGTTCCAGTGGCCGAGTCGGCCATTGCCTCCCTGGAGGTCGGGGCGCGCCATGACGCGGAAGTAGCCGCCCACACTCACCGGCGAGCGGCTCGCCTCCGCCTGCAACGTCGCGGGCGCGAGCAACAGCATTGCGGCGATGAGCCCCATCGCTCGGGTGACGGTAGCGATGCGCATGGCCTTAAGGGGCAGCCTTCAGGATGACGATGGAGGAGTCCTGCGCTGTGTAAGTGGAGCCCATGGCCTCGCCTGCATCCAGGCTCACGTTGTGAGTGACTTGAGGATTCCCCCCGCTGCTGGCGAAGTAGTCGCTGCCGTCGTCGGAGTTGTCGACGTCGAACCAGCGCTGTGTGTCCAGGATCCGGCGCCAGGTGCGGCCCTCGGGCAGGGTGAACTCCACAGGGGAGCGCTCCATATTGATCAGCACCGCCAGCTCGGGCCCAGCGCTCGGATCGTAGTAGTGCACCATGACGTTCCGGGACCCCCACTGCACGTCGTCCGTGTTCTGAGCGCTCTTCCAGGAGAATGGCGCCGATGCTCCGTAGTCAGATGGCGCGAAGGCATGGCTGTGATCTTTGCGGAGCTGGATGACCTGACGGACGAAGTCGTGCATCCGCAGGCGCTCGTTGTTCTGCTGCCAGGTTCCCCACTGGAACCAGTTGAATGGGTTGTCGGCGCCGCTGGAGTAAGCGTTGTTGTTGCCGTGCTGGGTGCGCATCCACTCGTCACCACCCAACAAGAGGGGGGTGCCGTGGGCGATCATCATCGCCGTGAAGAGGTTGCGCATCATTTGTCGCTTGAGGGCCTCGCCCTCGGGATGGGAGCCCCAGTCTCGTGAGCGGTTGTTTTCCTCTCCGCTGTCCTGCTCGCACCACGAGCTCGTCGGGTCGTCGCAGCACACTGGGTTCAGCGGTCCACATCCATTTTGCTGCTCGTTGTAGGACAGCAGGTCGAACATCGTGAAGCCGTCGTGCACGGTGACGAAGTTGACGGAGTGGTAGGGCTGACGCCCGTTCCAGCCGTACAGGCCCTCCGATCCGGTGAGCGTGAACCCACCGTCCGCCTCGGCCTCCAGGCTGTTCAGGACCCAGTCGTCGTTGTTCACGAAGGCTCGCCACCAGTCCCGGAAGCGATTGTTCCACTCGGCCCAGCCATGGCCTTCGTCTTGCGAAGACGCCGGAAAGGCACCGATTACGGGGTTGTAGCAGGGCCAGCAGGCCGACCACGGCTCGGCGATGATGCGGGTGTCCCATTCGTTGAGCACGGGGTCATCGACGATGTCCTGAAGGATGGTCTGGGCTGAGTCGGCCCAAGTGTCGTAGTCGCCGTCCATTTCCCCCAGGATGGGAGCCAGGTCGAACCGGAAGCCATCCACGTGCAGTTCCTCCACATGCCAACGCAGGGAGTCCATGATCAGCCGGCGCATGGGTCGATGATTGGGCCGAGTTTGGTTGCCGACACCGGTGTTGTTCCAGTAGGTCAGGTTGTCGCTGGACAGCGCGTAGTAGGCGGCGTTGTCCAGCCCCCGCATCGAGTAGATCCCGGCGACCTCGTGGGGGTCGTAGTAGTACCAGTCCTCACCAGCCCCCTCGAGTGAGACGTCATCCTGGTAGATGCGCTCCCTCCACAGGCCGCCCTCGCCCGTGTGGTTGTAGACGACGTCGATCAGCACCTCGATGCCATGCTGGTGCAGTTGGTCGACCATCTGCTTGAACTCGTCGATGACCTTGCGAGGGTCGGGGTCCGAGGCGTAGCTCACCTCTGGGGCAAAGAAGCTCAGGTTGTTGTAGCCCCAGTAGCCCCCGTCCAGTGGCTTCTCGTGGATGGGCAGAAGCTCGATGGCGGTGACCCCTAGATCCGCGAGGTATGAGGCCATCTCGCCGATACCGCGGTAAGTGCCGGGGTGGTCGACGCCCGAGGAGGGATCTGCGGTGAAGCCCTTGGGGTGCACCTCATAGATGATCAAGTCATTGCGACCGTGCCCGTCGAGGGTTCTCGTCCTGCGCGCCTCTCGAAACGCGGCCTCGCTGTCGCTCCAGGTGTATTCGCTGGCAACAACGACCGACTTGGCCCCAGCGCCCCAAGTGCTCTGGGTGCGATCCGGACCGCTGGCGTTGCTGGCGCGGCTCCAGTCGTGGTCCCTGTGCAGGGCCTTGGCGTAGGGGTCGATCAGCAGCTTGTTTGGATTGAAGCGGTTTCCCAGCGCGTCCACGTCGGCGATGAATCCGTGAACGGTGCCGGGGATCCACCGGTCGTCGAACGGCCAGTTAGGCCCCCAGGCGATGTAGCCATAGTGTTGGCCTAGCCCCACCCCCTCTACATAGAGATTGAAGACGTCGCCCATGCGTTCCATCTCGAAGCGTCGTTCGGGTTGGTCAGCTTCGGGATTGTCGAACAGCAAGAGGTCGATGCGGCTTGCTGCCTCTGAGTACACAGAGAAGTTGACCCCGTCTGCGATCTGAGTCGGCCCCAGGTGATCGAGCGCCTCGACGGCGGCGCGGTCGAGGCCCGGAGCGAGCCCCTGTGTGCGGTAGAGCTGGGGGTAGGGCTCGTCGTCGCATGCCGCGGTCACGAGGACAGCAGCCGCCAGGGCCAGGACGTGAATCAGTAGTCGCGGGGACATCGGCCGGTATGGTGCCACGGCTCTCGGGGCGAGCAAAGGTGTGCGCCAAGGTGGTTGTTGATCCGTTGGGTTTGGGCACCGCCAGGTATGATTCGCGGCCGGTTATGTCCAATGATCCGACAAAGACCCTCGAAGCCCTATCTGCGGCTTGGGGTGTCCAGACCAGCTACCAAGCTGTGGGCGGACAACGATGTCACGCCTCGGCTGAGGCGCTCGTGGCTGTTCTTCGAGGGCTCGGCTGCGAGCTACGAGGCCCCGAAGACGCGGCTGCGGCGCTCATGGAGCGGCGTCGGCAGCTCTGGTCCCAGGTGCTGCCCGGAGTGACGGTGGCGTGGCAGGGACAGTCCGCAGAGGCGCAGCTACGTGTGGCGGCTCCATATGCCTCAGGGACCGCATCCTGTGAGCTGGCGCTGGAAACCGGGGACTCACAGAGCTGGGCGGTGGACTTGGCGCAGCTGGCCGTTCGCGCACGGGAGGTCGTCGATGGCGTGGATGTCCTTCACCTCGCCCTAGGCTTGCCAGCGGGGCTGCCGACGGGATACCACCAGCTGACCCTCTCGTTTGGCGACTGTTCGGCGACCACGGAGGTCTTCTCAGCACCAGTGACGGCGTACGGGGGAGGGGAGAGGGAGCGCAGCTGGGGCGCCTTCGTGCCTCTCTATGCACTGCACACCGACGAGACTTGGGGAGTTGGCGACTTTCGCGCCCTGGCAGAGTTCTCTCGCTGGGTGGCCCGCTGTGGTGGACAGACGGTCGCCACACTTCCTCTGCTGGCCTCGTTCCTGGACGAGCCCTTCGAGCCCAGTCCCTACTCACCGGTCTCGAGGTTGTTCTGGAACGAAGTGTTTCTGGATGTGGGCTCGGTGCCCGAACTCTCTGATTGCGAGGAGGTGCGAGAGTGGCTCAACAGTGCTGACTTTGCCGGTCAGAGAGAGGGCCTACAGGCCCGTGATCGAGTGGACTACCGGGCGGTCATGGAGTTGAAGCGACGCGCTCTGGAGTCGCTGGGAGCCCAGCTCTTGTCGTCGGGCGGGGCCCGTCGTGAGGCATTCGAGAGGTGGGTCCGGGCGGACCCGAGGCGCAGGGACTACGCGCAATTCAGGGCCACCGTTGCTGCACAGGGGGTTGGTTGGACGTCCTGGCCGGAGCGGCTGCGTGCCGGAGAACTCCAGCCGGGAGACTGGAAGTCGGACGAAGTCCACTACCACCTCTACGTTCAGTGGTTGCTCGACCAGCAACTGGCGCAGCTGTCAGGTGAGCTCGACGCGGCAGGGGTCGACCTCTATCTGGATCTGCCCGTGGGCTGCCACGGTGAGGGCTACGATGCGTTTCGCTATCGGGACGTGTTCGCCTCGGGCCTCGAGGTAGGCGCCCCACCGGACCTCTTCTTCCGCGGGGGTCAGAGTTGGGGTCTTCCCCCACTGCATCCCGACCGATCTCGCGCCCAGGGTCACCGATATTTTCGCGACACGCTGGCCCATCACTTGGGCCTGGCAGGGCGTCTGCGCATCGACCACATCATCGGCCTGGCGCGGCTCTACTGTGTGCCCTCGGGCTTTCCTGCGACGGATGGTGCCTTTGTTCGTTGTCCCGCTGATGAGTGGTTCGCCGCGCTGTGCATCGAGTCCCACCGCCACCAGGCTCGGGTGGTCGGCGAGAACCTGGGCACCGTCCCTCCCGAGATCGACGAAGCGCTTCAGCGGCATGGCATCCAGGGCATGTATGTGGCTCAGTTGGCCGTTTCCGAGCAGGGGGGGCGTCGCCTTCCTCGTCCGAAGTTGGGGGATCAGGCGAGCCTCAACAACCACGACATGCCGACGCTGGCTGCGTTCGAGAGGGGCGATGACATTGCCTTGCAGCAGCGCTTTGCAGGGCTTGATCCGGACGCTGCCGATCACCTGCGAGAGGAGCGGCAGCAGAGTGCTAGCACCTTGCGCAGAGAGGTCGGTGCCGAGCCGGAGGCCGGTCCTGCGGCGACGGCGGTGGAGACGGCTGTCGCCGGCTATGAGTGGCTGGGCCGCAGTGACGCTGGGCTCGTGCTCGTGAACCTGGAGGATCTCTGGGGTGAGCTGGAGCCCCAAAATGTTCCTGGCACTAGCCATCTTCAGAACCCCAACTGGCAGAGGAAGACCCGGCCATCTCTGCAAGAGATCGTGGAGGGGCCTGGGCCCGGGCTTAGCCTGGCTCGAACCGACCGAGCGCGAAGGAGCTCATCGTGACCCGCAGTTTGCTTGCTCTTGCCCTGTTGTTCTTGTCTCTTCCGTCCTGTGACACGCAATGTGTCGGCCCGGATTGTGAGACTGACGAGCTGGACGACGAAGCCCTCGACGACGAGTCGGGCGATGACGATGATTCGGGCGATGACGATGATTCGGGCGATGACGATGATTCAGTGATCCACGAGGGGCCGGACGAACTTGGCTCTGATCCGGTGGCGATTCGAACGTGCTCGGTCACGCGAAGCCATCGCCCCCCCGGGGGAACGAAGGTGGTTCAGATTGCCGGCGAGTTCTCGGACTGGAGCCCCGTCGATATGGAAGGCCCCGACGAGAACGGCTGGTGGTCCCATGACCTCGGCGAGCTGGCGCCGGGGGAATATGGCTACAAGTATTTGCATGACGGCGAGTGGGAGCTGGATCTGCCCACTACGGCCTGGACGCGCTGGAACGATGGCATCGAGAACCGGAACCTGAGGGTCGGCGATTGCACCAGGCCCCTGCTGCAGGTGCTGAGCGCCGAGTCCAGCTCGTCGGGGAGCGTTACGGTGGAGTTCCTCTTCGCGCGTGCCAGCGATGATGTGGCGATGGATCCTGGCTCTGTTGTAGCTACCGTCGGCACAGCGCAGGGCACGATCACCGCAGATGCCGACACGGGAAGCCTCTTCATTGAGGCCTCGGGCCTGTCGCCTGGGAAACACTCGGTGCGGGTCGAGGCTGCCGACCTCGACGGTCGTCGCGTCGAGAATGAGCCCCTGTTCATCCCCTTGTGGGTCGAAGAGACCCCCTTCGCGTGGGAGGACGGCTTGATCTACTTCGCGTTCATTGACCGGTTTCGCAATGGCGATGTGGATCAGCCTGCTCTGTTCCCGCCAGTGGATGACGTGGACTTTCGGGCCGACTACCAGGGCGGCGACTTCTTGGGTGTTCGGCACGCGCTCGAAGACGACTATTTCCAGCAACTGGGCGCCAACATCCTCTGGCTGTCTCCGGTGCTGGACAACCCAGAGGCCGCGTACATGGGGCTCGACGGGGAGCACCTCTACTCGGGATATCACGGCTACTGGCCGGTGCAGCCCCGCACGATCGAGAACCGCTTTGGTGACGCCAGCGGTGAGGCTGACGCGCGCCTGCGGGAGCTCATTGAACACGCGCACGCCAGCGGTATGCGTGTGATGTTCGACTTGGTCTTGAACCATGTGCACCAGGATCATGACTACTTGGCCGACTACCCCGAGTGGGTCCCTGCGGACGGCTGTGTCTGCGGCACAGACGGCTGCGGCTGGGAGGAACGAGCCAGGGACTGCTGGTTTACGGACTATCTGCCCGACCTCGACTACCGGAACCACGACATCCTCATGCAGGTGCTCGACGATGTGCTGTGGTTCGTTGGGGAGTACGACGTGGATGCGTTGCGGGTCGATGCGGCGAAGCACATGGACCATGTCGTGATGCGTACCCTTCGCAAGCGCCTGGATGCCGAAGTCAGCGCTGGGGGTGCAGCTTCCGTGTTTCTGGTGGGCGAGACCTTTGCCGGTGGCGACCAGCACGATCTGCTGATGGATTACGTGGGAGACCACGAGCTCCACTCACAGTTCGATTTTCCGCTCTTCTGGTCGATTCGGGATGCGTTTGCACACGGTGGTTCGTTCTACAGTCTGGAGGACGCTGTCGCGGCCGGCGCGGCCGCCTACGGGGGCGCGCCCATGGCGCCATTCCTGGGCAACCACGACGTGATGCGGTTCGCGACCGAGGCCGCCGGAAATGCTGCTGGCCCCTGGGCCGACACCGAAGACTGGATGGATGATGGATCGACTTCAGTCACCCAGTGGGACTTGGTGAACAAGCTCTCGATGGCCTTTGCCTTCACCCTGACTCAGCCTGGACTTCCCTTGATCTACTACGGCGATGAGATCGGGCGGGCCGGTGACAACGACCCGGACAATCGCAGGCTGATGGACTTCGACCCCTACCTGAGCGCCAACCAGAGTGAGCTCCTGGACCGGGTCCGTGCGATCGGGCAGGCCAGGGTGACAAGTCAAGCGTTGCGCCGTGGCTTGCGGACTCAACTCTGGGTCGATGATGAGCTGCTGGTGTATGCGCTGGATGACGGGCTCGGAGACCTCGCGGTTGTTGCGATGAACAAGGCCGATGTGCCCCGAAGCGCTTCGGTGCCCATCCAGCTGGAGGGCTTTGAGGGTGTCACCCTGACCGATGTGCTCCACCCGGCCACGAGGACCGCGACCATCGAAGGGGGCGCTTTTTCGTTGACTCTGGGGAGCTGGGAGTACGCGATCCTGGTGCCGTGATCGCTGTCGGTTGCCTGAGACTCAGTCCGGGATGGTGTAGCGGAGGTCTAGAGCCCAGACGCCAATCAACGCGCGGGCATCGGGAGCGTGCCATCTGCGCCCCTCAATCACGAGGGGCATGGACGCCGGGCTTCGGTAGGTTCGGCCAGCCACGAGGTCTTCGTTGCCCGTGTCGGAGACATTCAGAACCGCATGGTGGCTGCAGTTGCCTGCCCCCTGGCCCGCGTGGAAGTCCCATCGGGCTCCACAGGCTTCCTGCTGGGCATCCACCTTCAGGGTTACCAACTGGCCGCTGACTTCGTCCAGCACCGGGACGTTCAGGACGACCGGGCCGTCTTGTCCGTCGTCCCACCACACCCGCTCGGTGGGGCCGATGCCTGGACCACGCACCAGGAAGTACATCGAAGAGTCAGGGGTCGTCAGCCCCTCGCTCAGGAACTCGGACGCAAGGTCAACCTCGGTCGTCTCGAGGACTGAGAGGTCAATGTGGACCGGAGTCTCGCTGAACAGTTCATCCCCCAGCCATCCCTGTAGCTCATAGCCGTCGTCTGAGCGATAGCGGCCTGTCGGTAGCCCGGCGTTTGGCTCCTGGGGCAACCACAGTCGCAGGCTCTGGTTCAGGTCGGGGGCATCGATCCAGGGCGTGTTGTCGTGAAGTGGAACGATGACCTCGTGAGAGGCGCTGGACATGACCCGCTGGCCGTGAACGACCACTGAAAACGTCTCGCCGTCCTCGTTGGACACGGGCACGGACAGGGTCGTGACCTCGCCCTGTTCCAAGCAGGACGCAGCAGCGGGGACGTCGCCCTTGCTGTCCTGAAAGTACAGCGCCTCACCGCTCACCCGCCAGGTGCTCTCCCGTTCCCGGGACAGGCAACTCACCTCGGGCTCGCAGCGATCCGTCAGGGTCAGAGCATCGTTGGCAAGGTGGCCCTTGCCAACCTGGAGCACCTTCGGGAGGGCTCCGGTGGGCAGTGTGATGCTGCGGCTGTGGACCAGCGTCGCAGCACCCACGTCGATCTCGGGGTAGCCGACTGGACTCTGGTAGAGGTCGACGCGAGTGGGCTCCCGCTCGCTCTCGAGGTTTAGGGAATACAGCGACAAGGCTGTGTCGACGATGGGCTCCCGAGCGATGAGTGCTCTGTCGCTGGTCCCGTCGGTGTAGGCAATCTCCAGGAACCAGGTCGCTCCCTCGAACACGTCTGGCAGGTCTTCGGCCTCGGGGTCGGGAAGAGTGAAGGCGTTGCCCGATGGCGCAAACATGGCCGGGTAGGTCTGACAGGCCTCGTCGTTGTTGCCCAGGGTTCCGATCAGGGTGGTGACGGGCACATCCACGGCCACGGGAGTCTCGTGGCCGACATCGGGCTCGCTTGCCTCGTACGCCTGGCTCTCTGTGTTCCAGAGATAGATGCCGGGTACCTCGTCGTGGTTGGCAATGGTGCGGGTTGCTTCTGACCAGTTCTGCGCCTTCTCAGCCTGGTAGGCCGTGTACTGGGGAAAACACGTGACATCGTTGGGGCTCTCGCCACCGTTCATCGGGTCGCGCTTGCCCACCCAGGTGCCGTCGTCTGCCATGACGGGTCCCCAGGCGTCGACTCGATACCAGGTGCGTAGTTGCCGTCGGGTCGAGTCGTAGCCTGCGGGGTGAGTCTGCAGGTTGGTTCCGTCCTGGGGGTACTCGTCTGCAATGCCCCAGCCCTCTGCCGTGCCCTCATTGAAGTGCTCGAGGGTGAAGGAGTGGCCCACCTCGTGAATGAAGCCGTTGCCGCACTCGCCCAGCCACATGGCCGTCCAGCCGGTCCAGCCGGCGGCCCAGGGGGCGTCATCGATGTCGAGGTAGCTGCCGGTGTTGTCGCGGAACCAGCCCATGCCGACCGAGGTTCCGAAACTGTACGGCGAGCTGTCTCCCTCGGATTCCCCGGTCATGGCCAGCCCCCGGCCTGTGTTGGCGAGGCTCAGTCGGAGCGCCAACTGGTGCTTGAGAATGGACCAGTGGTCGGGGTCGGGTGTGATGTCCAGGCGCTCATCCTCGCTGTGCACCAACTGTGGCCCATCGTCGGTGCGGATCACGATGGAGTCCAGTCGCCATGGGAGGGAGTCAACCCAGCGCAACTCTGCGGCTGGGGCGGAAGCAAAGAAGTCCCGGGCGATGCGCGAGGCGGGCTCGGTGTCGGTCGGGAAGTCGTCCTCGCCAAAGAGCACCATCTTGGAGCGCGAGATCGTGAATCGGTGGGGGGGGCCGAGGTCAGCCAGGTCGTGGTCGTAGGCGAGCAGCGTATCGCCGGACAGTGTGCCGATGCGAAGCGTCACACCGGGCCGCAGCCATGCCCACGGAAGAAAGGCGCTCCATGCGCTTGTGCTGTAAGGGGCCAGGCTCTCTGTGGTGAGAGCGGTCTCCAGGTAGGGCGGAAGCTCATCGGGCGTGCGCGCTGCGATGACTCCTAGGAGCACGTCGCCATCGAATGCGCCCACTCTCAGGTCGGTGTCGGCGCTCACTGTTTCGTCGGGGCTGAAGAGCAACAGCGTCTCACGGCCCTGGCTCGGACGGGGCGCCCGCCGGCTGTCATCGGGCAGCACGATGTGTGTCTGAGCCAACTCGATGTTTCCAGACAGCTGGGCCTCGCCGCTGGCCTCGAACCACTCCAGGGCCTCGATCCACTGGTCCTCACAGTTCGCGGGCTGGCTGGTGTCGTCGTCTCCGGCGGCGCCTTCGTCTCCGATGTCGTCATTGCCCAGAGAACCCTCAGCCCCACCGTTGCAGCCCATGGCTGCCAGCGAGGTGGCCAGAAGGGTCAAGAGGAGGAACTGCTTCATCGGACGACCTGGGTCATAGAGTCGCAGTCTATCAACCCTGGTGGAGCGTCCTGCTCGTACCTTGGCACCCAGGCTGAGCAGCCTGGGCCTGTGGGCGTTGGTCGTAGAGGTTGAAGGCGAATCAGCCCTCGGAGGCACGACCGGCTGTGTTCAGGAGAAGATGCCCTTCAGCGTAGAGAAGAAGAACGCTGCGAGGACCGCTCCGATGGGCAGGGTCACCAGCCAGGAGACGACAATCGTGCCGACGACCCGCAGGTCGATGGCACCCAGGCTGTGGGCGAACCCGACGCCGACCACGGCACTCACGGCGATGTGGGTGGTCGATACGGGTAGCCCCTGCGGCCTATGGGGTCCTCTAGAAGGCGAACTGCAGCTGGGTGCGGGCTCGGAAATCAATGGGATCTGAGCCCTCGGCCTCGTCGGTCAGGACACCGAAGTCCGTCGTCCATTTGACGTTGTGCTTGAACATGAACACGTTGATTCCGCCCAGGATTTCCTGGCTGTCGTTGTTGTCGCCCTTCGGCAGGATCCGGGCGTAGCGGATCACCGGCTCCACCACGCCCTTGATGACGTAGCCGAGTTGCAGGTGGAAGCCCACTGCGTCGAGGTCCTGGTCGGCGAAGTTCTCGTCGATCTGCTGAGTTGCTACGTAGACGGCGCCGGTGTGCGCTAGCCCATGGCACTTCAGGGCATAGTCGAGCTGTGCCCGGAAGGCGCCGTCCCCGGTCTTGTCGGCGTCGAAGTCGAGCAG
>MDTE01117893.1_pt1 | contig 14928 bp, 18 predicted proteins | sample 811231 | NCBI WGS metagenome assembly MDTE01 (sample SAMN05326651, study PRJNA326480) | marine metagenome | isolation source: seawater | place: Indian Ocean: Red Sea | collected 2010 | reverse complement strand
TTAGTTTGGAGAAGGAGGGATTCGAACCCTCGATAGAGAATAACCCTATAACACCTTAGCAGGGTGCCGCTTTCAGCCACTCAGCCACTTCTCCCTGTATTATTTGGTTTACTTTGTAGCAGTTTCAGAAGTATCTACATTAATCTTTTCGTAAATCTCTTCTCTGTGAACTTTGACATCTTTGGGCGCATTGATACCTAGTCTTATTTGGCTGCCTTTAACCCCTAAAACTACAATTTTGGTATCGTCACCCACCATCAAAGCTTCTCCTACACGCCTAGTTAGTATAAGCATGATTTCCCCCTCCATTTCCAGCCAGATTATTTCCTTTCTAGCTTAAATTCATTATGTAACGCCTTAACGGCGTTTTCTAGGTTTTTTTGATCAATTACCACAGAAATTTTGATTTCTGATGTTGAAATCATACGAATATTGATTTTTTTTCTGGCTAAGCAAGAGAACATCTGGCCAGCTATTCCAGCATGAGACCTCATACCGACACCGATCAAAGAAACCTTTACAATATTTTTAGTAGCAGAAACGTCTGAAAAATTCATCTTTTTCTTATTTTTTTCAATTACTTGTATAGCTTTATTAAAGTCTTTTCTACTTACTGTAAAAGTGAAATCTGCTAATCCATCTGAGCCAACGTTTTGGACAATCATGTCAACTTCGATATCTGCGTCTCCAATAGGGCCCAAGATTGATGCGGCAATGCCAGGAGAGTCTTTAACACCTCTAATCATTATCTCTGATTCATCTTTAGTGAATGCAATTCCTGTAATCAACGCATCTTCCACACTCTTCTCCTCTTTTTTTATTAATGTTCCAGACCCTGAATTATGAGCATGCATGACTCTAACTGGAACATTGTATTTACTCGCAAATTCAACTGATCGTAATTGTAACACTTTAGAGCCTAAACCTGACATTTCTAACATCTCTTCGTAGGTCATTTGATCAACTTTTTTAGCCTTTGAGCAGACTCGAGGATCAGTTGTATACACTCCATCTACATCAGTAAATATCTGACATTCTTCAGCTTTCAATGCTGCGGCAATCGCTACTGCGGATGTATCGGAGCCCCCTCTTCCAAGAGTTGTTATAAAACCATTATGTATACCTTGAAATCCTGCAACGATAACAATTTTGTTCTCATTTAAGTCTTTTTTAATTTTATTCGCGTTTATATCTACAATACGAGCAGAAGCATGAGCACTATTTGTTCTTATGCCTGCTTGCCATCCTGTATATGCAACAGCATCTCTTCCTAAATCTTTGATAGACATTGATAGAAGAGAAATACTTACTTGCTCACCAGACGATACAAGTAGGTCGTAGTCCTTTGCATCAGGAGTTTTTGAACATCTATTTGCAAGTGAGACAAGCTGATCGGTTGTTTTACCCATTGCTGATAGAACAACAACGACCTTATTGTCAGTTGCATCCTCCACAACCTTTTTTGCAATGTTTTTTATTTTAGTTACGCTTGAGACAGAAGTGCCGCCATATTTTTTTACTATTACTCTCATTTTACTACTTCTGTTATAAACGTCTTAATTTCATCAACATTCGTATCATTTAAGATAACTGTTGCGAAGGTATCGTTGCCTCCGCCTTTACCATTAAATTTTTGATTTAACTCTTTTGATAAATTTTTCGCATTATAACTAGAAATAATATTTTTAGATACACAAATATAACAAGTTATATTTTTTTTAGATTCACATACTAGAAAACTTATACTAGCATCATGATTAGATTTGATAATGTCTGTAAGTAATCTCGATTCATTGGAATCTAAATCATCAACACACTCAATGAAACAAATGATATTGTTTTTCAATTTAATACCAGAATAACTCTTATATAGGTTTGTCAAAAAATCTTTGGAATACAAAACGTTCTTTTTCTTAAGTGACTTTACCTCGTTCTGCAAAGCAATAATTTTATCAATTACATTATCATCTGTAGATTTGAGTTCATCGCATACGAACTCGAGCGTCTTAAGCTTATTATCTATATATCTAAATGCATTCTGGCCAGTCACACACTCAAGCCTCCTTATACCATTTGCAACACTAGATTGACTGATAATCTTAATTGCACCTATTTCTGACGTATTGTCTACATGAGTGCCTCCGCATAATTCAATAGACTCTTTCCCTATGTTTACTACTCGAACATTATCCTCATACTTCTCCTCAAAAAAAGCTAAAGCACCAGATTCCATCGCTCTATCAAAAGGTAGTATATTTTTTTGAGTGTTAGTTGATGCGTGTATTTCGTCTTGTATTGATTTTTCTATAATTGTCAATTCTTTATCAGTAATAGGTTTTGTGTGCGTGAAATCAAATCTAAAGCCATCATTGGTGACTGATGATCCCCTTTGTTGAACATGCTCACCTAAAGTCATTCTTAAGTAGTGGTGGAGTAGATGCGTTGATGAGTGATTTGATGCTACACACTTTCGATGATTCTCACTGTATGCTGATGTGACTTTATCACCAATATCTAGGATGCCAGATACCAGTTTACATTGATGAAATATAGTATTGTTTATTTTTTGTACATCTATTACATCCAATTTACACTTCTCAGAATATATTGAGCCGACATCACTAATCTGTCCGCAGCCTTCAGGGTATAAACAAGTTTCCTTAAGGACAACAAGATAAAGCGTGCCAATATCTGATATATTTTTTACTTTGTTATCATTCTGATAAATATCTACTACTAACGTTTCGATATTATTTTTATCATATCCAATGAAATCTGTAGAATGAGTCATGTCAAAACTTGATGAAATTTTGTCTGTAAATGCCTTTTTGTTTCTAGCGCTTTCTTTCTGATTCATCATAAGTTTTTCGTAACCATCTTTATCTATTGTTATATTTTTTTCTGCTGCTATTTCTTGAGTAATCTCAAAAGGAAAACCATAGGTGTCATACAACATGAATATTGTTTCAGCATTCAAGCTAGATTCTTTCTTTAAAAAGCCATCAATCAAATCTATGCCCTTACCTAATGTTTTTAAATATTTTTGCTCTTCAGATTTAATTATATCAACAATTTTACTTAGGTTTTTTTTGAGCTCTGGGAAATCCTTGCTTGAAGTACAGATGACTTCGGCGCATTGATATAAAAAAGGATCTTTTATATTATTTTTATAAACAAAACGAGAAGAGCGTCTGAGTATACGGCGAAGAACATAGCCCCTACCCTCACGATCTGGAATTACATTGTCGCTAATTAGATGGCAACAAGCCCTTATATGATCAAGTAATATTTTTTTTATATATACATTATCATTAGTTAATGAGATTTTAGAATCAATGTATTCGCTAATGTTTTGAAATAATGAGGAATCATAATTATCAGTAAACCCCTCTACAATTGCTTGAACCCTCTCCAAACCCATCCCTGTGTCTACGCATTTTTGTGGTAACTCTTCCATTTTTCCAGTGGATGTTTTATTGTATTGTGTAAAAACTAAATTCCATATTTCAATATATCTGTCTTTGGGATCTCCTAGAGTTGGTAGCACACCATCAAATTCATCTCCTTGGTCATAATATATTTCCGTACATGGCCCACATGGACCAGTTTCACCCATCTGCCAAAAGTTATCCTCATCGCCTAAAACTAATACTTTGTCGGGCTCAATCTTAATTTTATCAGTCCATATTTGTTTGGATTCAGAGTCAGTATTATGAACAGATACATATAATCTTTTTTTATCAAGTTTCAAAACATTTGTAAGAAAATCCCATGCAAATGATATCGCCTCATCCTTGAAATATTCACCGAAACTAAAGTTGCCTAACATTTCAAAAAAAGAATGGTGTCGAGAGGTAAATCCAATGTTATCTAGATCATTGTGTTTACCGCCAGCTCTCATGCACTTTTGGCAAGTTACAATTGCCTTATCATTTGGCTTTATGTTCCCAAGAAATATATCTTTAAACTGGACCATGCCAGAGTTGACGAACAATAAAGATTTGTCATTATTTGGTATTAATGGACTAGATGGATAATGTTTATGTCCTTTACTCTTGAAATAATCTATATAAAGTTTTTTAACATTCATTTTTGCATTCGCTCAATGCGTATTTTATCATTTTATGCTCAAAGCCACGACCTATTAAAAAAGAATATATTTTATCTTTATCGTCGAGTGTTACTGATGAACCCTTTAACTTTTTTCTTAATGCAGCAAATGCGCTGTCCAACCATTGTTCATAGGAGATTTTCGAGAGATTTTCATTAATCAGGTCCTCTGTTATTCCTCTAGTATTTAATTCAGAGGATATCAAATTTGGCCCCTTATTTTTCTTCAAACGTGATCTAATGAATTCTTCGGTAAATCTTGAATCAGATTGAATATTTTTGGCGGCAAATTCATTTATCGACAACAGAACCTCTGTTCTGTCAAAACCTTTTTCAATAAGTTTATTTTTGAGTTCAAGCTTAGAGTGTTCTCGTATGCTTAAGTATTTTGTTATCAGTTTTGTTATATCGCTATTCAGACTCTTCGACATTATCTTCAGCATGATTCATAGATGTCTTGTTGCCTTGTATAATTGCTATAATTTTATTTTCAATATCTTCAGCAATATCTTTGTTATCCTTTAAAAAAATTCTTGAGTTTTCTTTTCCTTGTCCTATTCTCTCACTACCAAAGCTATACCACGCTCCAGCTTTATCAATTATATTATGCTTAACTCCCAAATCAATTAGCTCTGATTCTTTGGAGACACCTTCTCCATAATAAATATCAAACTCAGCAATTTTAAAGGGAGGCGCTACTTTATTTTTTACAACTTTCACACGCGTTTCATTACCAATTATTTCATCACCTTGTTTTATTGCTCCAATTCTTCTTATATCCATTCTAACTGACGAATAAAACTTTAGAGCATTACCGCCCGTAGTCGTTTCTGGGCTTCCAAACATTACTCCAATTTTCATCCTTATTTGATTTATAAATATAAGAAGGGTATTAGATTTTTTTATGTTAGCAGTTAGTTTTCTTAAAGCTTGAGACATTAATCTTGCTTGCAAGCCCATGTGTGAATCGCCCATATCCCCATCAATTTCTGCTTTAGGAGTAAGTGCTGCTACAGAATCGATTACCAATGTAGATATAGCGCCTGAGCGAACGAGTGTATCTGCAATCTCTAAAGCTTGTTCACCTGAGTCTGGTTGGGAGAGAAGAAGTTCATCAATATTAACACCAAGATTTTCAGCATATTTTGGATCCAGTGCATGTTCAGCATCAATAAAAGCTGCTGTTCCTCCTTGCTTTTGTGCCTGCGCGATGACTTGTAGGGCCATAGTAGTCTTTCCAGATGATTCAGGGCCGTAAATTTCTATAACCCTTCCTTTTGGTAAACCGCCTATGCCTAGTGCTGAATCAAGGGTTAATGACCCTGTAGAGATAGATTCGATATCAGGATAAGCAGATCCAGAGCCTAATTTCATCAAAGCTCCTTTTCCGTGATCTTTCTCAATTTGACTTATTGCTGAATCTAATGCTTTTTGTGTATTCTCTTCCATAATTCTCCTCAGGTATAGGGTTTATGCATTATGATACCAAGTAATTTTTATGAATGAAATCGTATAAGCAATCTAAAGCATGATTTGTTGTATTTTGTCTGTTTTTATATCGATTTCCATGCAAATAATAATGTGATGAAATATGGTGATTATCAGATTTAGTTGTGATAAAAACTTGAGGGTTTTTCGAATCCTTTGCCTTGCCTTTCTCCATGATACCAGTAGCTGAGATGGCAATGTTGCAATCTATTGTGTTCAGTAGTCCTTGAGCCATTAAAAAGGATACTTCTTCAGAGACAGCTCCATATTTTATAATATCCTCGTGTGGTACTTTGAGGATATTTACTTTTACTTCATTCGAATATGCTATTATCGAGCCATTGTAGTAGTCTGATGAACCAGATTGGTCAGTTATTAGCTTAGAGATAAAACCTCCAGTACAAGATTCAGCTGTTGAAATCTTTATATTATGTCTTGTACATAATTCCTGTATTATTTTTAGTTTTTCTAGGGCTTTATTCATATATAATCATAGTACTCTACCATAGTTATTAATTAAGAGGATTAAATTGAAAAAACTAAAGAAGGTACTCGTTTATAGTTCATCTTCATTTCTTAAAAAAATAGATACTAAGAATATTCTTAGCTATTTATCTAGAGAATGTAGCCTTGTAGATATTTTTGCATTGGAAGAAAAAAATAATGGCTTAAATACTAAAAAATATGATCTTGTCTTATCGATTGGTGGCGATGGTATTTTTCTCTCAGCATCAAAATTTGCCTATCTAAAATCTATACCGATACTAGGATTAAACTTTGGAAGAATTGGATTTCTAGCCGACCTAGATAAGAAGGACTTAAGGTCGAAGATTAAAAAGGTTCTTGAAGGAAACTACATAATAGATAAGAGGGCATTATTATCTGGAACAGTGATATCAACAAACGAAACACATAGATCAATCTCTCTCAATGACATTGTTATCAATAATAGAGGTGTCCTCAAAATGATAGAAATGAATATATATGTGAATGAGAATCTCATTACAAAGCAAAGATCTGATGGTGTAATAGTAGCTACACCAACTGGTTCAACTGCTTATGCTATGTCAAACGGGTGTCCAATCGTAAGTCCTAATTCAAATGTTATTTGCATAGTACCAATAGCTCCTCATTCATATGGCCAGAGGTCCGTGATAGTGAACAACACTGATAAAATTACTATTAGATTAAATAATAAATCGAAAAATAATTCACAAGTGACATTTGATGGCTCAAATAATCTAACTATAGAGAGGCCTGAGTCTATAGTTATTAGAAAAGCAAGTAAGCAACTGAAAATTATTCATCCGAATGATTATGATTACTTTGATGCACTGTCGAAAAAATTAAAATACGAAATAAAATCCTGACATTATTTCTGCTTACGACCTTTACATCCTGGTTTATTACAGTTTCCAAATAAAGTCATAACATGAGACTCGAGTGTAAAATTATATTTTTTTGAAATATGTTCTTGTAGTTTCTCTAAATCGTCATTTACAAATTCAATAATATTGCCGCATTTAGTGCAAATGAGATGATCATGATGAGATTTTTTTAATTCATAAGTAGATTGACTGTCATTAAAATTATTTTTCTGGATAAGTTCAGCCATCTCCAACTGTGTCAAAACACGATATATAGTAGCCAATCCAATATTTTCTCCTTGGTCATCAAGCATATCTTTTAGTTTATCAGCAGTATAATGCTCATCAGGGTATGACTGGAATAACTCAAGAATTTTGCATCTTGAATGGGTGACTTTAAGTCCTGCTTGTTTTAGCTTATCTATATTTTTGTCATTGCTAGCACTTGTCATTTAACGCCCTCTTTTCTCTATTTATTTTTGGATCAGCTATAATTTTCTCATAAATTTCTATTCTATCATTATTTTGGATGATGTAAGCATCATCTTTTATTTTACCATAAACGCCAACTGTGGTCTTATACTCTGTTTTTATTATATCTCTCAATAAAACAGCAATAGTAGTGCCAGACTTTATCTCAATTGATTTCACTTTATAAGAGTTCTTAGGATCGCAATATTGAATTTTAATTATCATACTTTAATTTAAAAGCTTCTTGAATGAATGACTCTAGTATTGAGTTCATAATTGAAGTAAATATTGGTTCTATAGAAAGCTCAATAATGGAACTTTTAAACTTATAAGATATTTCAAGTGAAACTTTTGTGTTGTGTTCATCTATAGTAGAGAATAACCACTGGCCGTCTAAGCTATCGAAAGGTCCATCAACCAATTCCAATCTGATTGACTTATTTTTTTCAATTTTATTTTTTGTTGAAAAGTTCCACTTAATAAAACTTTTTGATATAAATATTTCACCAATTAATAGGCTTTCAGACTTCCTGTCAACCTTAGTACTTGTACACCAGGGCAGATAATTTGGATAGTTTTCCACATCATTTATTAAATTAAAAATTGTAGATATATCAATATTTATATCCTCTTGCTTATATATTCTTTTCATTATCAGATAATACCCTTAATAAATACAATGACTAATAGTATTGGCGAAAATACTTTTATAATTATTAACCAAATAGATGCAATCAAGGTATTTGAATTTAATTCTGATAACACGATAGCTTTTTTCATTATGTAGCCAGCAAACAATGCCATCAATAGACCACCAAGCGGTAACATGATTTTTGAAGTTATATAATCTATATTATCAAATATTGTCATACCAAATATTTTGAAATCAGATAGTTCGTTGAATGACAATACAGTAAATAGCCCGAGTATCCATGTGAGAATACCAAGTAGTGTGGTTGCCTGAGTACGTGAAATCGAGAATTTTTCGATTGCGAAAGTTATAGCAGGTTCAATTAATGATATCGAAGACGTTATTGCTGCAAAAAACAACAAAATGAAAAAAGAAGTAGAAATTATAGTCCCAAAATCCATCGAACCAAAAGCAATAGGTAATGTCTGGAATATTAATCCAGGACCTGCAGAACTAGGATCAAGGTTGTATGTAAAAACAATAGGAAATATTATTACTCCGGCTAAAATCGCTACAAAAGTATCAAAGAATGCAACTGCTGAACTAACTTGAAAGATTGATGTGTCATCAGGTAAATACGAACCGTATACCATCAATGAGCCCATTCCAATACTTAGTGAGAAGAATGCCATACTCATTGCTGATAAGATTACTGAGTTATCTAATTTTTCAAAATCTGCAATGAAAAGGTAGCTCATTGCCTCTTCAAATCCAGATAATGATGATGCGTAAACCGCTAATCCTATTAAGAGAATAAATAAACCAGGTATCAAAAATTTTATTGCTCTTTCGATTCCGCTTTTGATACCTTTCGATACGATGAAACAGGTCAAGATCATAAATAATGTATGCCATAGAATTAATTTCTCAGGATCAGAAATAAATGACTCAAATTTTGATGTTGATCCAGCGGCTGTAATTAATGCAAAAGAGCCAGTAATGGATTTGATAATATATGATAATGTCCAGCCCGCGATGACACTATAGAATGAGAGTATGAGTATACCTGCGAGAATACCCATCCATCCAACAAGTTCCCAGTTCGAAAATATATCCAAATTTTCAAACTGTTTCTTGACTTTGACAGTTCTATTCAGAGATAAATCAGACTCTTCTTTTGTATAGTAACTGGATTCACTAGAGAGAGTTCTGAGCGTGTTAACTGGGTTTTGTTTACCCCTCTTGCCAATTAATATCTCTGCACACATTATAGGCAATGCTAAAAAAATGACACTTAAGATATATATTAGTACAAAAGCACCTCCGCCGCTTTCTGCAGTCATCCATGGAAACTTCCAAATATTTCCTAAACCGACTGCTGAACCAGTTGCAGCAAAAATGAATAGTAATTTTGAAGACCACTGGCCGTGAATTGATTTTCTATTGTTTGAAATAACGTGGCTCCTTTTTGTTATGATACTATTATACCTAATGTGAGGTATTTATGAATGTCTTATGTAACAACAAAAAATCTAGCTTTAAATACAATTTTATTAAAAAGATAGAGGCAGGCCTGGTGCTATCAGGGTGGGAGGTAAAAAGCCTTAAAAGCGGTAACGGCCAAATATCCGAGAGCTTTATTTCGATAAAGAAAGATGAGATTTTTCTCTGCAATGCTCATATAAAGGTCATAAATATTAGAGATGGTTTATCATCACAGAATCCAACAAGTAACAGAAAGCTGCTTCTGAATAGAAAGGAAATAAATATGCTACAAGGTCAGGTAAGTCAGAAGGGCTTAACTATCGTTCCAATAAAACTCTACTCAAAAAAAGGTGTGATCAAATTGGAAATTGCACTAGCAAAGGGTAAAAAGCTGTTCGATAAAAGACAAGATCAGAAGAATAAAGATTGGAAGAGACAGAAAGATAGATTGAATAAGCTTAATTAATGTTACTTGAAATAATTTTGGTGTAATTCCTCCTCAACTTCCGTTGGTTCAATCACTTTAAAATTATCTTTAATCTTTCCCTTATGATAAGTCGATATGTTCCTATCAGATGTGAGATTTATAAAATTATTCTGACCTATAGTCATTTTAAGATATACAAATGCGAGTAGTTTAGCATCCAGTAATGCTCCATGGAGTGATCGATCAGAGTTATCAATCGAGTATCTCTCACATAATGCATCCAATGTATTTTTCTTCCCAGGACTATTTTTTCTTGCAAGCTTAAGGCTATCTATTATCTCGTTCTTCAGAAATGATTTCTTATCATCTATTAAAGAAAATTCTTTCTTTAAAAAACCAATATCAAAAGGTGCATTATGAATTATAATAGGTGAATCGGCCACATAGTCAATAAACTCATCAATGATATCCTTAAACAGCGGTTTATCTCTCAAATTAGTTGCAGTTAATCCATGTATTCTAGATGCTTCAACGTCAATTTCTCTCTCGGGATTAATATACTTGTGAAAAGAATTATCTGTAACATTTCTATTTAGTATTTCAATACACCCGATCTCTATAATCTTATGCCCGTCATCAGGGTCTAAGCCAGTTGTTTCAGTATCAAGAACAATATATCTCACTTTGGAATAGCCCCTGTTGCTAATTCGTCTGCCATATTATTATAAAATGTATCTTCAGAATTATCAGTTTGATGTGCTCTGACCCAAGTCCAATTTATATTATACTTTTGGTTGTAATCGTCTATCTTTAGCCAGAGATCTCTATTTAATACAGATTTTTTTGAGCTTGTAACCCAATTATTCCTCTTCCAGTTTAATATCCATTCTGTAATACCCTTTTGCAAATAAGTTGAATCAGTAAAAAGGCATATCGAGTCATTTGCTTGGATTACTTCTAGCGCTTTAATTGCAGCCATAAGCTCCATTCTATTGTTGGTTGTTGATAATTCACTGCCAAAAGATGATGTAATATCACCATCTCTGATGATTACGTAACCCCAACCACCTGGACCAGGGTTTCCGCTACATGCTCCGTCAGTATAAATCTTTATCATATATTTTTAGCCAAATTTGATACTACCTTATAGTCTTTACTAAAAACTAATTTTTGTGGGGTCAAAGGTATGACGCTTTTCTTGTATGTAAATATAAATATACCACCAAATTGATTTCTAATAATTTTATGCAAGAATGAAATATTGCTAAAGAATGAACTTACGCTTTTTCCTATGTATGGAAACACTCCAAAGGTTTTTTGATAATTTATTTTATATTCTAATATCTTAAACCATTCCTTGATGATGTAAGGAGATAAAAAATTAATATTCCATGGGGCCTTTGATGAGAATGCTTTAACTAGTGTCCATAAACTAAACTTATTGAAACCAATAACGAGAATCAGGGCATCATCGGTCGCGATTCTATCAACCTCGCGCATAAGAAGGTAGGGATTATGTGTATACTCAAGTCCATGTGAGAGAACAATAACATCATGCGAATTATCCTCAAACGGAAGTTTTTTTGAGAGATTAGAGCTCGATATAAGAAGATCTTCATCTATACTGAAGAATGTTCCTCGATTATTTTTTTCGATTATTTTTTTATATTCTGATGAGCCACAAAATAAAGTATGTCTTCCCTGATAGATATCTTTTATAGTATCAAGCTCTTTAGAGATAATTCTCTTGAAATGTTGTCCGCTCGTATGTTTGTACCACTCTTTAAGCTGTACTTTGGTATTGTTGTTCTCTTGTAATATCATCTCTATAGCATTAAATAATACCATATGATAAGTTTAGTGTAGTGTACAAAAAATACATTTTCATCATTGCTTTTGCGCTTATCTCTGGCTGTAAGCACACGTCTACTCACTCTCTATCAACTTTTTCTATTGAAAAGTATAATAGTGGTTTTACCAGTACATGTGAGACATCAAAACTTCAGAAGAGGGATTTTGAATCACTCTGGACTAGAATGAGGTCTGGCTTTTGCTTCAGAAACATTAATTCGTCGAGAATATCCCAAGAGTTGAAGTGGATGATGAAAAATAAAGATTTTGTTTATAGGTCTATAGACAGATCAAAACCATATTTATTCCATATATTATCGTATCTAGAAAAAAGAAATTTACCACATGAATTAGCTTTACTGCCTATGGTAGAAAGTGGCTTTCAGCCCTTTGCTTACTCCTCATCAAGAGCGGCAGGAATATGGCAATTTATCCCACCAACTGCAAGAGAATATGGTTTAAAGATGAACTGGCTTTATGATGGGCGAAGGGATGTGCTTGAATCTACTAAAGCAGCTACATATTTCTTGAGTGATATGCATAGACACTTTAAAGGTAATTGGCTTCTTGCTATAGCATCCTATAATACTGGTGCAGGAAATGTTGGCAAAGCTATCGATAGAGCAAATAATTTATTCACAAAGCCATCATACTGGGATTTAAATCTCCCAAGAGAGACTGAACTGTATGTTCCAAGACTTTTAGCGCTGTCAAAAATTATAGCTAATCCCCGCAAATTTGGGTTTAAATTACCTCCTATCAGTAATGAGAAATTTACATCGACCGTAATTTTTAGAGATCCATTAGATTTCAAAACCTTATCAATAATTACTGGCGTTAAACAAAGTGAGCTTATACAACTAAATCCTGGGTATAGCACTTGGATTCTTGATCCATCTCAACAAAACACTCTACTTCTACCTATTGATGCAGCTAAAGCATTCAACACAAGATATAATAAAGTTTCTAAATCTATCTATGAGAATAAAGTACATAAAGTCATAAAGGGAGATAGTTTATATAAGATTTCGCGCATTTATAATGTAAAAATAAATTCACTTAAAAAAGCTAATAATCTCTCAAAAGATATAATTTATATAAATCAAAAATTGAAAATACCATCTGAGCTAAGCACTGGTAACAAAGAATCCATAACTATAAATGGAAAAAAGTATTTCATTAATAAAAAGCTTATAACCTTCAATCACATAGTCAAGAGGTATGACAATTGGTATAAAATAGCTAGAAAATATGATGTTCCTTTGAAAAAACTATTAATGTGGAACGATTCTGATAAAAATACTAAATTGAGAATTAATAGTTTGATTAAGATTAAGTTACAAGGACCTATTCTGAGTACAATAAAAAATCAGAGCACATTGCGTTATGTAGTCGGCTCTGGTGAAAGATATGATCAGATAATAAGGGGGTTTAATATAACTAAAGAGAGTTTAATCAAAGATAATAATCTAAAAAATAAAAAATACCTAACAGCTGGTGATAATTTAGTTATCAACTTAAATTAAATTTTTGATAAATATCTATCGCCTCTATCACATAGAATAGTAACAATTATAGAGTTTGATAAACCCTTAGCCACTTCTTTAGCTACAAATACATTCGCACCAGCTGATACACCAACAAATAGTCCATTATTTTGTGATAAAGATTTCATTGAATTCTCTGCATCTTGCTGATCTATATCAATAACTTTATCCACTATGGCATCTTGAAATATTTCAGGAATATATTTTGGCTTCCATCTTCTTATCCCTGGAATTTTTGATCCTTCAGTCGGTTGCACTCCAATTATTTCAATATCACTGTTCATTTCTTTTAGGAAGCGCGATACGCCAGTTATAGTTCCAGTTGTACCCATGGCTGATATGAAGTGAGTAATTTTTTTGTCCGTTTGATTCCAAATTTCAGGACCAGTTGTATCATAATGAGCGAGATAATTAGACTTATTAGAAAACTGATTTAGGACATGTCCTTGCCCCTCATTAGACATCTTAAAAGCCAAATCTCTAGCACCCTCCATATCCTCTTCTTTTGAAACAAGAATTACCTCAGCTCCATACGCTTTCATCGTCTTTATGCGTTCAACAGATGCGGTTTCTGGCATTATAAGCTTTATCTTAAAACCTCTTAAAGAAGCAGCCATTGCTAGAGCTATACCAGTGTTTCCACTTGTAGCCTCTATTAGGGTATCTCCTTTAGATATTAGTCCCTTGAGTTCAGCATCTTTAATCATTCTTATCGCAGGGCGATCCTTGATAGAACCAGCGGGATTATTACCTTCTAGTTTTGCGTATATTTTATTTGATTTTATCTCTTCAATGAGAACTAAAGGAGTATTACCAATATAATTCTCGATATTACTCATCATTCTGCCACAACTAGTGCAATGGATTCGCTATCTGAATCAGTTATGGATAACTGTATGTTAGAGAAATTATTTTTTACATAAATGTTTAGAGAGTCTCTAAATTCAAAAAAAGGCTTTCCATTTTCATTATGCTTAACAGAAATAAGAGTTGGATATACGCCATTTCTATACAAACCAGACCCAAATGCTTTAGATAATGCTTCTTTTGCAGCGAATCTTTTGGATAAGAATGATGTTTTATCATCAATGTTTTCATACTCATTACGCTCATCATACGATAAAACTTTTTGTGCTACTCGATTGCCAAATTTAGCTAAAAGTTTATTAAAACGATCTTTGTCTACTAGATCTATGCCAATACCTTTAATCATCAATTTTACTCCTAAAATCCTCAACCGCTTTGCTAAGTCCCTTGAATATAGAGTCAGCTACTACAGAGTGTCCAATATTCAATTCTTCTATTTGAGATATTCTACATATATTTGATAGATTTGATAGATTTAACCCATGTCCCGCATGAACTTGCATATCTTTATGAAATGCATATTCGGCTGCGTTTTTTATCCTACCGAGTTCATGTATTTTTTCATCTTCATTGGTTGCGTCTGCATAAGAGCCAGTATGAAGCTCAATAACCTTAGCTCCAGATTTTTTTGAGTAATCAATTTGTTCCAAATCAGGGTCGATAAATAGTGATACTTGCGTATCA